>Ga0131853_10011975_pt1 | contig 15870 bp, 10 predicted proteins | sample TergutLab28metaG_FD_92764 | JGI IMG/M metagenome (GOLD analysis project Ga0131853, IMG submission 92764) | Labiotermes labralis P1 segment gut microbial communities from Petit-Saut dam, French Guiana - Lab288 P1 (version 2) (version 2) | ecosystem: Host-associated > Arthropoda: Insects >...
CAACTTGGAATCTTGAGAACCATCTCAGCATTTGCTTTTAGGCATTGGGAAAGCAAGAAAAAACTGTGTCGAGGTGGCCGGTCGCAGGACCTTCCGAATACCGACTTCTAGCCAGCAGTCCGGCTACGTACTACTATAACAATAGCTCGCTGAATTATTCTTAGAGTGAGAAATGTCTTAGAAAAACTTTTAGAGAAATTCAACACACACATTTTGTGTTCAATAATTTCTTTTGGAAAATTGTGCTGTTTGTGACCTAATATGGAAAACATGTATAGCCGGACAGGTCACTGATGACAATATAACACGGCACATGCGCATTGAATGGTGGATAATTAAGGCTGCAGACACACACTCAGAATATGTAATACTTATTGCTTTCCCACGGCAAAAATGGCTATGCGAACGCGCCTCATTGTTACGTTATACGTACAGTGACTGTATTGTGTGCTATTGAAAAGGACAATTCTAAGTGCTGCCAGATGACAATTGAAAACATAAAGCCATATGTGTCACATGTAATGCGCTCCGCATTGTTAAATTTGGGAGACTAATAACAACCTGTTCGTAACTCATAGAACACACTGCGAATTTCTATAAGAGAAACTCAAGAAAAGCTGCACAGTGAGAAAACGTTTATTGTAAGAATTGTACAGAAGACATAAAACAAAAGCTGCGCGGGCAAAGTTTAGACGTCGTCAGTGTTACAGCAAATGGTACATATACTTGCCACAAGTCCTTAAAAGAGTTTTAATCAGGTGCAGTAAGCTGATACATTTCTACAATAAATATAAACACCCATTTTGACACAAGACTTTTTTGTACACCCAGTAGATAAGTCCACGCTACTTCGATTCACTCCTGAATATTTCCATCTGAAACTTCAGATTATTTTTCAAGTTCACGAAACTTTTCACCACATCAAAATGCAATTTAACACATCTGCCATTTTCTCGTATCTCATCCATATCCTCGTCAAAATTTCGAGTCACGTGACACACACTAATACTTCCTGTATCGTTTTTGTTGTCGAAGGTGACCCTGTATCGAAATTTTGCCGAGTTCTCCTTTGGGCCTACATGCTGCAGAACTCCATACAGGTTGCCATTCTTTACTGAGAAGTAGCGGTAGAATATTTCGCCGTAAGCCAAGATTATGTAGCAGTATCTTCGAGATGGTTTGATGTCCACCAGACCAGTTATGAAACTTCCCTTGTATTCGTGGGTCCATTCTGTATGCATATCTGCCAGGTGCTTCTTTAGGTCTTGCAAATTTCCTGTCCATGAACAATTGACTGCAGGCACCTTGAAAAAGAGAAACACAACCTTCAATATATGACAAACAGTACGAAGGTTTATACATAAAATTGTCCCTGTCCACTCCATGAAGTCATATATTGAGTGTGGAGGTACATCTCCACTTATTCCTAACGTAGGCTCTAGACGTAATAGTAAGCTTCGCGCCCCTTCCGCTTTTTCCCTGACAAAAGAGTCTCCGTTGCCCACAGAACAGTAGCCTGTTTAAGCCTCAGAACCACTGGAAGTTTCGGGTCATAGAAAAATATCGTGCCATGCCGACATTCGAACCACGATTCTTCTAGTGTTCATCCCGTATCCTGGTCACTGTACCGAGTGAGCTATCGCAGCTCTTTTCCCGCTGTTTAACCAGCCAAGGGGTAGAACTGACCACTCTCTCACCGAGTGTCGATTTTAAGAATGAATGGGTCCATAATCTCATTCCCTCATATCATTTCATGGACAGCAGAAGGACACTTCATTCTACCCGCCCCGTAAGAGGAACGAAATAATTAATCTTTAAAGAACCTGCGTTCGCAGACACAAATTAAAAAAAACTTATATTTTATGCAAAAAGCAAATTTGCTGCATTTTTGACATGCTGCGTAATCCCCATTTTATTTTCTATAAACTGCAATTTATTTCATAATTTTATCTTCTTCTCTTCAAATAATACCATTTTCATTAACCATACACTAAAATTTAAGTACCAACCCGGTCATTTAAAGGCTAACGAACTGAAGCCTTACCTTAATTAAGGGACAACAGTACTGGTTGTAAGGACACACACTCTCGTGTTTGTTTTTAAGGTCCAAGGTGAACTTCTCCGCACACCCTGACCTCCAGTACACACAGGGGTACTCGATTTGTCTTGCCATTTTCTCCAAGGCAACATTCCTTATATTAACAAAGCGTTGCCTGCAGGTAGGACATTGGGCAAGTTTCGGCTTGCAGCTCGGACAAATGTTGTGTCCGTTGGCACAGAACACGATGGGTGGCATCATGTACTCCATGCACACTGGACATTCCAGTTCATTCAGGAGGCCCTGCCTCAAGTCACTGGTGACGGTGTTCATGGATGACCGCTTCTGGAACTTCTGAAACATGAGCTGGAAGCAGGCCAGCCAAATTAGCAACAACACATACGGATAAGACAAATAATTTCACACAATATGTCTTTGTTTATTTGTTATCAGAAACTCTGCACCGAGTATTAGTTGGCATAACCAAATTTACTTACACCAAAATATGTTCAACAAACGTTAACCATTCTCCATGTTTCGGCATATAACAGGGTGCCTTCATCAGGGAGTCCTCTAAGTAGCCATCACAGTGCCCTCAGATGATCTGTTTTAAAACTTGTATTCTGGATACTCAAGTGTTTTAAACCGAATTGTAATGGGAATGTAAGCGTTTGACTGTTTTTCTTACTCACTCACTATGCAACGGACCATTTTGAGAGCGCCGTGAAAGCTGCTGAGAGGTCTCCCTGAAGATGGCACCATGTAATACGCCGAAACACGTTGCAGATTTGCTAACGTCTGATGAATATATTTTGTGCATGCAAATTTGGTTGTACAACTTAATTTTCATACATCTGCACTGAATAGCGTGTATTTTAACTACATCCCAGCAACAGCGCTACAATCTAGCACTTGGTTTTACCCCCCCCCCCCTCTCCAGTGTAAAATAAATGTGCGGGCTTTCCGCGTACCGCAGAAACTGGTCTAGGTTGGGTCTTCTCCGAACGTGATTTATGATTTAATTTGGACTCAAAACATATGCACGTAAAGGCAAAGTTCACAACTTTTCCAAGCTGCCCTTCCCACAACGACGACTCTTGTCAATGACCATTGCCCTCTGTTATTACATTATCAGTTTCCAACGTACATAATATGAGAGACGGGCATTTCCTCTTGTGTATCATCTATTTTTGCATTTATTTCCGGTATATTTAACGACGCTTTCGAGAACCCCAATCACACAGCGTCGAACGATAGAATAATCCATCAACATTAGATGGAAACTGCAGGCTAATGAGATATGACGCTGTGTTGACTGGTAATTTGTTAATGCCTTTGGGAAGAGCATTCTTCAGGGCAATTTTTTACTACCCAGATAAAAAGGGGTCAAAACTCTCCTCCGACACGCCTGTAAAAAATTACCGATCAACAACGTTGTGTACACTTCAAATCACCAATTAATTAATAAGTATATATAAAGATACAGCAATCCCATTACAGGCCTGGCCTGGCCTTGAGGGTTCCAGGTGGGTGAGACTCCCAGATTTCATGACAATCGGTGGTCAGTTTGTTAGCCCTGCGCAGGAAATATTCCTGGCTGAGTGCGGGCGGAAGGATTTTGTCAATGAAAAATTCCAGTGACGCCATCGGGAATCGAACCCGAGACTTTGCGGTTTGTAGCGCTGTGCCTCAACCAACTGCGTTCTCCAATGAATATTTAACTGAAAGTGATTTCGAAGAAGGTCCTGCTCTAATTTTGCGTGCTATCATGTGCTATGCTTTCCTCAATGAAGAAGGAAAACCACGAACGTGTGTGGTTGTCATGTCTGTAGTTCGAAATTTGAAATCAGGATAGAACAGGTACGGTAGCTGCTGTAACGAGGCAGTCAGTGCAAGTGTTCATAGTTACATAACCCGTGCCACTGCGTGTATTTTACATATACAAATATATTTGCTTTCCGTGTATTTGACCAATAGTATATACACTGAATCACACTGGTATAGATACCGTAGTTGACAGATAAAATGATACCTGTACATTGCCGTGCCTATATTTACAAACACTGTTTCTAAGCCTTTTACTAACAACTCACGATACTACTGAAAACCCAGTATTAAAACTATGAAAGTAAACTAATTATTTAAAATTTTTTTCGGAAATGTTTAGACTAGTTAAACGAATCGGTTAATTTACAGCAATCAAAATGGTCACTGCAAGTGCCAAACCGTCATAAAAATATCACCGAGATGAATACTCGCATGTTCTGGGATATTAAACTGTGTTCAGTTTAACTAGACTGCTTGATCCCGAATACGCATGCGCTACGCTCCCCCGAAGCGCCAGTAACTATTCAACAGTTGACGTACTTGCTGTACCTTGAAGATGGAGGCTTTATGTTGCTTCGAAACGTCAGTAACTATGTGTCAGTCGGTAAGGCGTAATATCACTGCGGACTTGAATTCGTCAGCACCTCAAATATCCGGTTACTGAGCTACTACCTATCTTACCCGCAATCGGGTGAGACCTATGCGGACGCCTGAGTACTTTCCACATAAGTACTGTTCTGTCTGCGCTTTTCGCAGATTTATTATCTGCCTCCTTACGTCTACACAGCATTTTCGAATATGATATGACAGTTTGCTCCCACGGTTTCCCCATTCATCACTGAATCTCTTTAAACCACATAACTAACGCTGCATTCAGCAGTTGATAAAGATAAGGCAGTCCCTGTACAGGCCTGGACACGCCCTGAAGGTTTCCGGAGGATAAGACTGCCAGATTTCAACACAATCGGCACATGAAGGTGGTAAAGTTGTCAGCCGTACACACCGGCTGCTTTTACCCCCAGGAAATATCCCTTGTACTTATTGCTGTTAGACGCTGAGTCGAACCCAGGACCATAGTGCGGCCGGAAGGATTATGTCAATGTATAATTCCAGTGACAACATCGGGAATCGAACCCGCGACCTTCTGATTCAGCAATTGATAAAGGGTTGCAAAACAAAAGAACAAGTTACAAGTTACTGAATCTATTGCTTGAAAAATGATGTCTAGTGGAGGAAGTTCGTTTAGAATTCGACAGAAATTCTTGTAGATGAAAATCTGTAAGCACCGCGGTCATTAATGGTTAACGCTATCTGTCAGACATTCTGAGTAACCACGTGCTCAGCGAGTGCCTACGACACATCCAATTTAAACCGCCTCCTATGCACTGCCAGGTTACAACCTACTATGTCGGTGCAGCCTGAACACTTTCACCTTGTATTCTGCACGCACAGTCCGCATTCGGGCTCGCTCGCTTGTATTCCTAACAGAAGAATTTTGCACAATTTCCGTCATATCTCTAAGGGAGCGCCATGTCAGTAACAAGATAGCTTATCGCCGAATGTTTGCAGATGCGGTCACACGTATTGGAGACCGCGTTACCTGTACCCTGTGCCGAACGCTCACACAGTCACGTCGGACCGATTGACAATGCGAATCCCTGGACTTTGTCTGTACTTAATTACTTTATCGAAATGTCATTTGCACTCGCGATAAATTTATTACGTAACTCTGTAATTACCTCTAACGATTGACGCTGAATTCAGAGTCCATTTTGTCTGAGAATTCTGGGCCAATACTGCCCAATGTCGTTAATTCCAATAATTTGAAGGAGCGTAATGAAAATATTATAACAACACAAAAGCATTTTTAAAACCGCGAAAACTTCATATCGGAGCGTAATATTTCTCAATTTGGGGGCCTGCGAGTTTAGTGCATTCTGATTAGTTAAAAAGTACAATTCTTTTTAATTTAGCCTCTATCCTCTCAATTACAGTGTCGTTGTTGTCACAAAACTAGATTTCTGTATCGACTTAATAAACTTTGTATAGATCTTTATTTGCATATATTCCAATACAACGCTGACGTGTGCCTGATGGATTCAGGTAAACGGTTAAAAAGGTAAAGCAATCCCATTATAGGCCTGGACAGGCCCTGAAGATTCCAGGAGGTTGAGGCTTCCAGATTTAAAGACAATCGGCACATGAAGGTGGTAAGGTTGTCAGCCCTAAAGCACCGGCCTCCTTTACCCCTCAGGAAATATTCCTGGTACATTTATGTCAGAGGTTGAGTCAACCCCATGGCCATGGTGCGACCGGCAGAATTATGTCAATGAAAAATTCCAGTGACCCGCGACCTTCCGGCTTGTAGCGCAGTAAGAGATTCAAAGAGATTCAGGAGTTGAGACAATTTAACCCTTACCCTGCTAACGTGGAGAATATGGTGAGCTCCTAATAACGCCAGCAGATGGCAGATGGGATTTAACTCGGCGTTTAAAGAGTTAATTGGGGCGAAGGACCCCAGAATTAGAGGCTGCTTAAAGGCTCCGCATATCTAAAAAGTCCAGAAACACTGCACTAAGAGTGCTGAGTCACCGAGACCGTTAAGCATTTGAATACTAACAAAACATATTAACCTTTTGACGCCTAATGTCAACTATAGTGGTCTTCCCGTACCGCTAACCTCTAAAGCTACATTTTATATATGTATTCAACAAATATAGTTACTGAATATTTTAAACATGGTATATGCTCTTCGTTTTTTCTCTTCAAAATGCAGTTTGTTTCATAATTCTAGCCTATTTGGTTCCTGTATTATTCACATTTTATATACAGTGTGTGCTAAAATTTAAAAAAAAATAATTCCGGCGCCAAAATGTCGAAGTGCTTGTTCTTTCCAATGCTCCCCGATAATGGAAAAAAGTATTCCTTCGTTCGAAGTTTCCACGGGATTCGCCCGCTTGTCCTTCTGAAAACAGTAGTGTTAAGAAGAGAATGATTATGGAGCGTTGCTGGTATGATAGTGACGGTAGGAAACACGTAATCCGAGAAACCCCTGTACCAGCGTCACTTTGTCCACTACAAGTCAACAAGGCCTGGCCCGGAATCAAACCCGTATATCCACAGCGAGAAGCCGGAAAATTTTCAGTTCCTACCGCACAGAAAACACTGCGTCTTCATTATAAACACCAACTGGTTCGTTCTGTTGAAGGAAATAACCGGTGTTTGGTGTATGAATGATACAAAACCAACGAAGTGCACTTATACGTGCAGAGATCAGAGTTACATAACGTCACAAGAAAGGTAAGTATAGTTACCACTGGGCTGTAATGGTTAAACACTATCGGATTTTGTATTTGACTGAGAGATGTAGTAGAAATTGTTACGAGACAATTTGGTGCAATATTGCCCATTTAAGTGACATTCGACGCTTCGCATTGTATAGTTTGTATCCGTATGAATTTCGCAACACATTTTGTACTCACTTTGACTAAATTATGGAACCATGGAATGGGGTTTACGCCTGTGTGAACTTCATGGATCTATTAGGTAATTTTGCCTCGTCGTCAAATCGAATTCACTTCCAGCTCCTACGCGCATTCGTAGCGACGCATCCTCTACTTTAACGCAACTGGTACGTTCCGAAACGTTCGGCGTGAGTCTGATTTTGCCCGAGTCGGAATTGTGTGTGCGTGTGTGCACGCATTTTTGTCTATATTCCTTTGCACCAACGAGTACAGCCCACAGTGAAGCCTGATCGGCTGTAGCACGACCGCCAAAGCCGCCTACATTGGCAGCCCGCAGTATTCTTCCGCCACGCTCATCTCACTGCGCTCTCATTACCGCAAAAAAAGTATTCGTTGGACATTTAAAAAAACGTTACTTAAATTATTTACTTGTTTCAAAATTTCGTACATCGAACAATGTCTGTTTCACAAAGATAGTCACATGCCTTATAATTATCGGACTATTTTGGTGAAAAATAGCAACTATAGTGTATTCCTTAATGTATTAACATATAAGTATACATTTTAAACACTTACCTTTCTGTTACCAGCAATTCCGGCGTTGAAAAACGTGTTACAGGGGCTAAACGTTGGTCTAGCTGAGATGATGGAATGAAACTGAAGCACATTTGCTGCGCGATAAAAGCCCCTTATCAAGAGATAGATAGTCATTCACATGACGCGAACTTTGAATTTATCAAGTGTAAATTCCACTCCCATATCACAAGGGGAATCCAAAAGAGGTATTACGACGTGTATTTTGCACAAGCTGCACAGAAAGTTGCATCATTATTACGCAGCGTCTATCCGTCTGCCCAGACGTTTAGACTTTGAACATATTAAAATGTAAATTTGCAATTAAATTTTGGGTTCGAGATTTTATTCGTATATACCTTAAACAAATTTATAATTTTAAAAAGCGCAGTCATTAATAAGAAAATACAATATGTAAAATACAGCTGATACAAATATAAAAATTATTTATGAAACACCGCAACAAGTTTCGGCCTAATGGCAATCTTCAGGGCTATTACTTAGTACAACAAGATGATGAAGTGTCGTTAAAACAAGGAGGAGGAATCTCGTACGAAATATCCTGTAACCGCTGTGTCGCTGTGATTCCTAAACGCAAGCTTTCAGACGCGCAGTTATTCACCTTGGACACCATTCACTGCGCTAAAACAACGCAGTACCAATTACGGATAATGAAGGCAATAATGGGATCTAATGCGAACGATCCAGAGCAATGATAATGCTAATTAATTCCAGAGTGGACCACATACTTGGGATTATGAAATTAATCGGATTATTGAACAACAGTGTCGACGGCTACAACCCTGTTGCCAGAGGACACGGATTCATATCTGTCAGGCCATACAGGCGCATGTTGGACGTTTGTGACGGACTGACACCACAGGAGATGTACTGGTCTTGAGGTCTCTTCCATCATCAACCGCTTGTCTTCGATTGTCATGATTTTGCCGGCCTGGCCAGGGCGACGATAGGGATCCACGTTTGAACTTGGACGGAATTTCCATTTTTATTGCAATTACAGTAAATATGATGATAATTATGATGATGATGGTGATGACGACCACCAAGAGACTCAAGAGACCGACTTTGACCTTGCCAGTGGCTAACTCTTCATAATACTGAATATGAGTGCAGTTGCGTATTGTGCATGCGACTTAATACCATTTTTATTCTCTATCTGATTATAGTTGAACGCGAAGATGGCTTCAGGCTTGTCGTAAACCGATAACCCAAGAAACGGCGTCTAGTGCAACATAACAGACCCAGTGATAGAGACGTGCTTGTGGCAAAACGTAACGCGTTTTCGCCGGAAGTCTAAGCAGGCATATAAAGGAAACCAGGGCTCTTCGTTCTTCTGGGATACTACGCAGCGTATAGTGGTAATTCCTTACCGACGTTTCGGGACAACCTATTGTTCCCATATTCAAGGGTCAAGAAATTATTTCATGACACCAGAAGAAGGGACCGATAGGTTGTTCAGAAACGTGGGTTAGGAATTACCACAGCTCGCTGCGTAATATCGCAGAAGAGCGCAGATCTCATCTACGTCACGTTGGAAGTCTGATATGACATACAGGAAAATTACCCACGCTATCAAGGTCAAAGTCTTTCTGTTGAATCACTCGTCATACGTTTAACGTAATGTGTCAACTGTCATACTGCGTGTACACGAAGCTGTATTTTTCCCCTTCGGGATGCGAGAATAAGGAAGCGCATATAGTCATGCGTCGCATAACGACGTTTCGGTCAGCGACGGACCGCCTATACGAGGGTAGTCGCATAAGATTATAATATTATAATACCATCGTGTTAAAATTGCCTACAGTATTCAGTACAGTAACATGCTATACAAGTTTGTAGCCTGGGAGCAATAGGCTATACCACATAGCTTAGGCGTGAAGTAGGCTCTACTATCTAGGTTTGTGTAATAACACTCTGCGACGTTCGCACAACGAAGAAACCACTTAACGACGCATTTCTCAGAACTTACCTGCGTCGTTAAGCGACGCTTGTCTGTAAACTGATTCGCACTAGCATTTGCTGACTCATCTTGACTCCGAGATTTTCTGCGCGGTAGGCTACTCACCTACAACACTGCATCACCAAAGACGCAGCGCTTACGCACCCATGACGACGTCACGCTCCATTTTTCAATTGAAGAAACAGCTTGATTTGTTGGATGGTTTCCACGCACGCCTCCTTTTCCTGATAAGAGTATTGTTCAAGATAAAGTTCAGTATGGAGCAATGGTGAAATGATACTGAGAGAGGACTACCGAAATACTCCTGGGACAGTGTCTTTGTCCACCACAAATCTCACAGGGACTGGCCTGGGATCGAACGCGGGACTTGGAGACAGGCTGTCGAATAACCGTCAGAGGACGAGTAAGGTCAGTGACATGGCTGGGCTTGCATTTGCTGTGCAGTGCGGTGTAATGCACGGTTAGGAGGCAGTTGGGGTGGAAAAGGTTCCGTGAGACACTGGCGACACTTGCTGTATGGGAGGAATAAAATGCGAGTACAGCTTTTATATATTGTGGCACTGTCTGTATTTATAAATATTGCACCCTAAGTACAGCAGCTTTGGGGCCTGTTACAAAGTCTCTAAATATGACCTAAATACGTGACCGGTACAAATAAAAAAGGTAAAGCATACACACACACACATTTTTTAACAGCAGCCATCCCGTTGTGTATCTAATATTCAATAAAATGGTTCATTCCGTCTTAACACAACCGCAATACATTAGATCCTTGACTACATGTTTCGGCTTTTACAAAATAAAACATACCCTAATTAAATACGAAACTTGCGTTTTTAACAGGAAAACTTCAATCATCGTTATGATTTTATGTAAACACCGTGGGATCCCATAATGTATGTACACAATGAATGTACCTTCCTATGGTTAACATTGCCTGAAAATGGTTACCTAGAAACCGAAACATGGAGCCAAGAAACTAATGTATTGGTGTTAAGACGGAATAAACCATTTTACTGAACGCACACACTCACACACACACATTGTTAGACAGCGTGAAACAGACTGTTCACTTTTTCAGTATTTTTAATTTGTACGGTAAATTAACGTCATGAACCACAAACCGTTTCAACACATCGAACGGAAGGCTGAAGCACTCGCCAGATTGGTAGATCTGGTCCAAATCCTCAACAGCACTTCGCGCAACATGACACACAGTAATACTCTCAGAATCGTCCATTTTCTTGAAACGTACGCTGTATCCGTATTTTGAGGCGTTCCTTGGCATCCCGACGTACCTCACAACAATGTAGTAATTGTTCACTCTTCTCAGAATATGTACGTAAAACATTTCGTTATGAGCAAATATAACTTTACGTCCTTGTAATTCTGCGCTAGCTATATCAATTATTAGGCCTGTCTCTTCAAACTGCACTGTTACATCTTCATCGTGACATTCCAGTAAGTGTCCTTTCAAATTACTTTGAAGATCAGCCCAACGACATTGCTTTTCCTTCATGAAAGGACACGTGCAAGCAGCATAACGACACACGTCTTCGTGACCTTTTATGAGATCCACAGGATGTGTTTCTTTGCAACCGAGTTTTCTGTTAGTGCATGGATATTTCACTGTTTTGGAGAGATTCTCCAGAGCCAAGTTCCTTATATTAACAAATGGTTGTCTGCAGGTTGGGCATTCCTGCAAATTCACTCTGCAGTCCGAGCAGATGTTGTGTCCATTCTTGCAAAACTCGATAGGTGGCAGCATGTACTCTAGGCACACTGGACACTGTAGTTCACTCAGCACGCCTTCATTGATGTCACCAATACCAGCGTCCATGGCCTTCTAGACGCCAGCAAACCTGATGGCAAATGAAGCACAGAAAATCGGGTCAAAATATGTGCAACCCTGCATCGAAATTCGATGTCTTACATGCGTACGAAAGGAACGAAAATAAATCTCTAAATTTTCAAAAATTTCGCGTTCTGGGGAGTTGTTCTGGGACGTAGTTGGAAAACATCGGACTGCCATATTCTATTTATTGTACATAAAAATGTTTCCCCATTAAAACGTGCATGGTTCTGTAAAAGGACACAACACAACACATAATTTGGGGGCCCCATGTACAGTTGATGTCCTGCATTAAATTTAACATTATCGCTGTCAATTGTTACAGTTAAAATTACATCATGCTGAGTTTCAGTTGTGTTTGTGCGTGGGAGTTATTATTATTATTTTCTGTTTTGTTATGTATGGTCAGGGCTGTGTAAAAATTGTACTTTGAGCCTGATACAAACCAGGCCTCTCAAACGGTAACCAGCGGAAAGTGACGGATACAGTGACAGAGCGTTATGTTCCGGACAGGATCTGTGTTTTTTCCTTCTCAAGGCCGCACCGCAAACAAGGGACCCTACCCACACTGACAACGTCAGTACTGTTATTGTCACTCAACGACAATACCATTATAAATCCTGTTGAAACTTAAACCGGAAATTTGTCATGGACAAACTTTTTCAAAAATACATAACCTCAGTACTTTGAAAAACTGTATATATATAAAAAACCAAATTCATAGTACTGAAATACTGAGATGCAGTAGCGATGTTTGTAAAATGAAGCAAACCTGGAATGTTTCAACGTTCACGCCACGTTTAGCATTTGTGAACACCCTGTAGAACATGTAACACTAAAAATGTTTCATGAAACTTGCTAGAATGCACTGAAGTGGTTAGGCCTAAGATGATAGAATGGGACACAGTGTCACGAAACTGGAGAACTTCCTAATCATTACAAGAATAACCAGCTTTTTTACTGAACTGGTAAAGAGACGTCAAATTCTCCTTTCAGGATATACGATAATTAAACTTGTCCACAATATATTAATTACACAAAACAAACTACATGTGCCTAACTTTTTATTTCTCGTTGGTACTCTGCTCTAAGGTCAGGAGGGGGGAAAGGAGAATTACTTTATAAGCAACACACGACGATTCTAAGTCAAATTTAGACTTTTTTAATTACAGGACAGTGCCGATTCAAACCCGTGCATGTTGATATAAGGATAAATGCCCCTGCATAAGCCATGTTGGTAGAGGGAAAGTGAAAGTACGACTCTGTGCATTCTTAAACTCGCAATACATAGGAGTGGCCAGCTTCAGATCCCGGCCGCTCTATCTCTTACGAAACAGTCCCGGAACCCATTGGAGGAAGGGTAGGCTCTAGATTCTGTGTGGAAGATTTGTAGAAGAGAAAAATCTTACGCTCCTACCAGGAATCGAGCCAAGTTTCCTTTAGTCCAGCCCATAGCCTGGTCACTATAGGTATGTGCCGCATAACGACGTTTCGGTCAACGACGTGCCGCGTATACGAAGGTGGTTCCATTAGATTATAATACTACAATAAAAAAAGGTAAAGTGATCCCGTTACAGGCCCGGTGTGGCTCAGAGGGTGGGTAGAGGTATAGCTCTACTCTTGTATGACTGCGGCACTAGAAGGGGGTGAGTAGTCAGCAGCACGCCCCGGCCGCAATTTAACCCCGGGAAAGACCCGGTACCCATTTTATAGGAGGCTGGGTGGGCCCCAAGGCCGGTCTGGACGGTCGGAAAAATCTTGTCCCCACCGGAATTCGATCCCGGGCCGTCCAGCCTGTAGTCAGTCGCTATACCGACAGAGCAACCCGGCCCACAATAATATTACAATATATTATAACATACCAATGTGTTACAATTGCCTACAGTATTCATTACAGTGATATGCTGTACAGGTTTGTAGCCTAGGAGCAGTAGGCTATACCATATAGCCTAGGTGTGTAACAGGCTATACTATCTAAGTTTATGTAAGTACGCTATATGACGGTCGCGCAACGACGAACTCGCCCAACGACGCATTTCTCAGATCGTATCACAGTCGCTGAGTGACGCATATCTGTATATCAGCAAGGCAAATATAATCATCATGCTGAAATCCCAATCCAAAACTGTCAGAGCCATAGCAAATGCACCCTGCTATGTAACAAATCATACTCTACATACAGACTTCTACATCAATTGCATAAGTGACGTCATCCATGAAATAATCCAACAAACATCACAACAACCTGGAAGCCCATCCCAATGCACTATTAGAGCCACTACTAGAACCTATAAAAACTGCGAGACTAAAGACGTGCTGGCCGGCCTGTAGACTTACAAGGTAACATCGCTGGATGAATACCCTACCACGTCATAGTTTGTTTGTTTGTTTTTGGCCCGAAGGCCCCTCAGTGTGCCAGGGCTTCCTCATTCACGAGGTTTCTAGATCACACACGACGACGCACCACAGTCGACAGGACTTCTCTGGACGAGTGATCGGCTCGTCGCAGAGACTTCTACCTGAAAACACACAACACTCACAACAGACAGACATCCATGCCCCCCCGTGGGATTCGAACCCACAATCTCAGCAGGCGAGCGGCCGCACACCTACGCCTTAGAGCGTGCGGTCAATGGGACCGGCACCACGTCAAAGCAACACACGGTACTGTAGCGCACTTTGTATGATCATCACATTAGCTTATAAATTGTATTATTTCCGATTGTTAATAAATAAATAAATATTAAAAACAATATCTGTATACCGAATGCGCTACTCCGGCTCCTCTATACATTTAAACGTTTTCCTAAGTGTAATTAACACGTTTACCTGTTGAGTGGAAACTCCGCGCCTGGCACTTCGAAGAGAGTTCAACAACAACTGCCCACGGTTGGCTTTCCAAGTATCGGTTTATCGTACGTATCTGCGTGATTTCTGATAAGCCAAGTCCATAAAGGTCAAGTATCTTCCAGTCCGCGTACTTGTTTCTGCACAATACCTGTCTGACCTTGTGTCAATTAGGGTGAGTAGTGGTATAGCTCTACTCTTTCTAGGACCTTCGTCACTAGATGGGGGTGGGGGGTCCGCCCCACGCCCAGGCCTAGGTTCAACATGTACACTGCTCAAATATCACGTCCCGAAAATCCGTCCGTGGCAGCCGCGTTGTTCTATGCGCACACACAGGGGCCACACGGACGGACTGACATGACGAAGCAAGCAGTCGCTTTTGGCAATTCTTCGTAAGAAAACATCACAACAACCTGGAAGCCCATCCCAATGCACCATTAGAGCCACTACTAGAACCTATAAAAACTGGTAGACTAAAGAAGTGCCGGCCGGCCTGTAGACTTACGAGGCGTCTGAGGTGGCATCGCTGGATGAATACCCTACCACGTCATAGCAACACATTGTACTGTAGCGTACTTGTATAATCATCACATTAGCTTATAAATTTCTTTCCGATTGCTAATAAATAATAAAACAATATCTGTATACCGAATGCGCTACTCCGGCTCCTCTAATCTGATATCACATTTAAACGTTTTCCTAAGTGTAATTAACACGTTTACCTGTAGTGGAAACTCCGCGCCGTGCACTTTTAAGAGAGTTCAACAACTGCCCACGGTTGGCTTCCAATTATCGGTTTATCGTACATATCTGCGTGGTTTCTGATAAGCTAGGTCCATAAGGATCAAGTATCTTCCAATCCGCGTACTTGTTTCTTCACAACACCTGCCTACCGTGAGTCAATTTGATTGACATCCTCAACCTTACAAATCCACCCCTCCATACTGTTTGCTTTCTGCCTCCCAAATCGATAAATCAACCTCCAGTCTTCCACTATTCCCTGCATCTTTCTACCCAAGTTCCTAACAGCTGCAATAGAATACTTTATATCCATAAGTTAAGTTTCATTTTAACCATTTAGAAATGTAAATAAACCTAAATTACACTGAAATAGTCCGTACCGCGCAGTAAACGCTCGTCTCGGATATAAGCACAATCAGTTAATTCTGTATAGGGAAATAATCGCCGTTTGTTGTGTCCGACAAACGCTGGTTATCACACAAACGGGCCGTAAGGTTACAACATTAGGATCTCACAATGTCAAAACAGCTGATAGGGCCAATATCAC
>Ga0131853_10011976_pt1 | contig 15870 bp, 8 predicted proteins | sample TergutLab28metaG_FD_92764 | JGI IMG/M metagenome (GOLD analysis project Ga0131853, IMG submission 92764) | Labiotermes labralis P1 segment gut microbial communities from Petit-Saut dam, French Guiana - Lab288 P1 (version 2) (version 2) | ecosystem: Host-associated > Arthropoda: Insects >...
TAACCCAACTTTTATTGGGCTGTGGATTTTTGTAAGTGTTTTTTAAAAATTGTTTTTAAAAAAAAAAAAAAATTTTTGTTAACCCCGGGGCCTGCCCTCCCCCCCCCCCCCCCCCCCCCCCCCCACAAATAAAATTGTGGGTGGACCTTTGTCACAATGTACCTGTACTCCAAGTAATTTCTTATTTTTTTTAATAAGGTGCAAATTGCATTAAATATTTTTTCACATATTATTAGTTTTCTGTTATAAAAATGAATGATTGATTTGTAACATTCTCTTATTCCAGTCAGGGATTGTTAAAAAACAGCATCAAATTTATTAGCCTAAGTTCAGATGTAAGACTGAAAGAGAAGTTTTCTGATAGTAACTGTAATGGGTGTGTCTGACAATTATCCACCATCATTCAAGAGAACTGAGGCATAATAAATTTTCATTTTCAGTGAGACTCTTCAAAGACATTTGTGGGTTGTACACCTGTTAATCTGTAGAATAGACCTCAAAAATGCTATACATGTTTTAATTCTGTAGAATTACAGAATTCAGTTAGTGAAAATTGCTATTATTACTGATTCAGTTCAGTAGAAATGGTAAGTTTTAAGTATCTGTCAGCAAAAAATTTGTTTTGTGAATGTAATGTTCATCTATGTCATTTATGAGAGCACAGGTTTATAAACACCATCCGTGTGTACACACAGTCTGTATTGTCAACTAAGTGCGACCGTGTTTGCACACACAAGTGTCGCCTGTAGTTATATAAACTTGAACAGTCATACATTGAATTTACATAAGTCATGTAAGATTTACTCTAAATGGTAGTGTTATTATTACCCATAACAACGAAGCTAATTAATTGGTTGTGTAAATGTGGTGACACTGGTAATTTATTGTTCTATCCTTTGACAGTGTTCTGGGTTTTGATACTGTCTATGATAATACTGACATGTTAGAAGAATGAACTGCATTGGTGGTTGGTGATGGGACATTGAGACATGCTAAAAATAAACATAATTTTGTATCAACATAACTAACACAGTGGGTGTATCCCTGTCTTGTTGACTAAGCTGCATGATACAAGTTGAATAGCAATTAAAAGAAAAGAAGATTCTGAATTTAAAAGCTTTCAACTTACTAAAAAACTCTCAGTAAGTTGATGCCGATAATTGCAAACTACGAATATTATTTCACATTAACTTAATTTGATTATAAAATGCATTCAGTATTTAGCTTGAATTTTTGCATATGTAACCCAGAGAAGTTCTGCAGCTTTCTGACAGTCCTCAACTCCAATTGAAACAGAACTACTCTTGACTCTGAAATTTTTATTAATTGCCACAGGTGTTCTGCCATTTGTACGGTGTCCTTCGATTAATAGGATATTTACTTTCAAACCTGTGCCCTTAGAGACATTTCAGATCCTTTGAACAAGGATTCAGAAGTGGTATATGTATCTTTCTATACCATTTTTCTCCAAATACCATATTTGAGTGTTGTATGTCAAAATATAAAGTTCCGTGGATACAGAACTTGCAAGAATTTAGTGGCCACTTAAATAAAAATTTGAAATTCATAGTATAACCTCATTATGAACTGTTTTCTAATGACAATAATGCGTTCAACCTGTATCAGGGTAGACTGATTTCTTCTGGTCAGGCTATATCAACAAGGCATCATGCAGTGGTGGCCAGATTCACCTTTCTGTCTGATGGACTTACATATCTTGTTCCTTATTTCCTTGAGTGTATGTATGTAAATATCACATTTTAAATTGTTGCAGTTACTGGAAATGAATGCAACAACTACTCCTATTTAAATTCAGAACTAAATTACAAGTTTTCTATTTCATATGGATAAAATTTTTCACTGCATTCAAATTCTGATATTTACATATGATCGAGACATGACTGTTGAATGGCAGAATATGATTTTTTTCTCACATGTTTAACATGCTGTTCACAGTAGTGTCAAATTATGGAGCATATCATACAACTGATGTCTTGTAAACCTAAGAGATTCATTAACACAACCCTCATTTACAAAATATTTAGTATGTGAAAGTATGTTCTAAACAACTGGCCTAGACACTGTTGAAGCAAAATGTACATTTTATCTGTTAGAATATGTTGTTCACTGATAATCATAAACTAAAACTCAAATTGACGTCCATGTACAAATAATTGTTATTCTTGTCACTATGCAGTGCATGTTTAACTGCAGAATTATCTCTACATTTAGTTTGTGTAGGCTCTTCTTTTATTTTTTACCAAAAGATATACTATGCTGTTTAACCATTTGTGATAGGATACTTAGTTTTCAAACTTATGGTAATATTTGGGGTTTTTTAAATGTTGAAATGGGTGCCTGTTCTTTATTTTATTACAACTGGTTTTTAAAGGGCTTGTTTGTTGTGTGCTTTTGGCCTCCAAATTATTATAACTGTGCAGAAATTGGGACCATACTAATGGAAAGGGGAGCAGTGTATTATATGTCTTCTATAAACAATCAATATTAACTCTTTCATTTTTAATAAGCTTTCTACTTAAAGGTTATTGACGATGGTTCCTGTACAAATGGTTGGTTAGTTTATTACTGTTTCCTAATGCCTAGATACCCTTGATTGTAGTTTAACATGATAATGACCAAGTTGCATGTTTTCTAAAATGTAATTTGGTATAATTACTAATGTATACAGTTTTACATTAATTACATTTGAGACCTCCAGTTTAGTAAGGCAGAACTTGGAAATTCTCTTTGGTTTGTTGAATGTCAATGACTCCATGTTGTCACAATATTATTAATCCTTTTACTCTCAGTGTTGACATTTCAAAAATTATAAATGGGTATTTACTGGTTGGATGATTTGTTGAAGTGGAGGGGGAGTCACAAAGAGTTAAATTTTAAATAGTTCTGTAAGTATAAGCATTTGCTACAATGTACAGCCGCTGGAATTAATATGTTTATCTTAATTATTTCTCTGTAATGTACTTTTATTCTGTAAAATGATGGTTGTTTCGTTTATAAAAACAACTAATTACCAGCTAAAGAAGATCGAAAGACAGAGGAATTATATGACCATCATGGTTGCACACTGCAGGAAACTGGTTTATGTGAACCATTTAATAATACACATCAACCATTGTCAATATCATTTAAAGCAAGCTTGTGTTTACACCTCACACAGAATGGAACAGAGGACCTTGAGCTAGCAGTTGATACGTTTCTCGAAAACGGCACTTGGGAGAGTTTTGATCCTGACAGCTTATCAGGAGAACCAATATTGAGGGTAAGGAATCCACAGATCTGCGCCAGGGTACTTTGAATGGTCATGTATAGCATCATTTAAGAGCTATATAACAGTATGTGCTTGCCTTCCTTCTGTGTTGTGTTTCTGTTGATGCTAGTGTGGAATTGTTTGTTTTGTGTACGTGTGTGCATTTTGGCATGTAGGAATGCAAATGAGCACTGTGTTTTGATGTGGACTGTGTTAATCAGAAATTTGGCTATTATTAAAATTCATTCAGTATAATTGCAGACATTGGTACTACCTTTTGTTCTCTACCCTGTTTATCTTTGGATGTGCAGTTGTCTATAACATGTTAGGTCAGTTGGTTGATTAACTCAATCTGTTAGAAGGCCTGAAGATGACCGTTTAAAAGGTCGAAACATGTAGCCTTGTATAATAAAAATAGTTGTGCTGAAGTATAATAATTAATGTTTGAGTATGATTAAGCTTTTGTATATTGGATATTTGTAATCACTGATTCATACTTGAAGGTCATCATGTGAATTCATTCTTTCTCATCATTCAGCTATGTACTGAATTCGAAGTGGGTATTTGAGTGTGTGTCATGCAGATATAACAAAAGGAAGTATTGATGGACATCATATCTCATATTCCTGGTACTACAGTTTCTCTCATGCTAAACCTAATGTATCTGGATGATATGTGATATGCCAGATTATGTTTGTATCATGTCTGTAATATTTCAGTAGTGTTTAATGGAATTTTATCATTAAGACTTCTTTTTAAAAAGCAAACTTATTACTTGACACCATTTTTATAGAGATTTTGATTGTAGCTAATGCTGTATTCTGTACTGTTTGTGTATTATTGTGTTTGCTATTACATGACAAGTAGTTTTTATAATCTCATACTTGAAAGTAGAGTAGTTAAGGTGCAATATTGCTGGGAATAAAGGTGATGGAAGTGGGATACATGATAAGTGTACTGTTAGTATGTGCTGATTTTACATTCTCATGTAAATTGTTTGTTCAGCTTTGAAGGGCAGAAGGCAGTTACATTGTATTTCTGACTTAGAAATATGCCCAAAACTCATTGTTTAGCTAAAACCAGGTAATCTTTTTTTGTGGTTTATGGGGAGAGATGTTACATTAGAGATAACATTGAAATGCTTTATAAATTGAGTTCAGTGCTTCAGGAGCACTTTGAACAGTTATGTTGATTATTTTGTAGTAGGAAGAATTCTACTGGATGGAAATTTAGAATTCTGCAGTTATTTGAATTGAAATAAAACGTGCATAATCGTTACAATAAAGAGGGGAAGGTTTCTTAATTATTCCTAATTGACCACCGTTTCTCTTATTTTAATATATTTGTATGTTATTTTACTGTTGCACTGAAGTGCATCAAATTTTATTATGAATAAACAACACCAACCCACTTTCAGCATTGTACAATTTCTTTTAAAATATAGCTTTTTGATAGTTTGTTTTATTGGTTGCAAATAAAGGAATATATAAGAAATTGTTTTAACAGGTCCTCTGTTATGATCGAGATATTGGTTCTAATGGGGAACTGCAGTACAGCATCAAGTCTGGACGAGGCATGGGAAAGTTCAAAATCCATCCAAAAACTGGTATCGTTTACTCACAGCGTGGATTCACAGCAGGACAAGAATATGACTTACGTGTAAGTTAATTGTTACCTTGCCATACACTTGTGGTTATGGAGGTACATGATTCCTGGGTGTTAATTTGCGTTTATTTTATTTTATCAAAACTGAGATTACTAGTTGACTAACAAATGACTATGGATGACACAGGTTGATGTTAATAGTTTACCGAGTTTGACTAATTTATAATATGAAGAACAATTTGTCCACTTAACCCTTTAAACACCAAGTTAAATACCATCTGCCATCTGCTGTCATTATTAGGAGCTCACCATATTTTCCACATAAGCAGCTTAAGGGTTAATTTGATATTATGTTTTAGTGGGTTCACAGCCATCATCTGTACATTAAAAAAGATCTTTTACTGTGTTTTGTGACACATATGGTATCATAGTATGACAGGTAAACAGAAATCAAATTTCTGGTACTAATTCGTATATGTATCCTCAACAGCATTATCAAAACCATGTTCTGTTGTTGGTATTGTGGTTGTTTTAAATGGATGATGATATGAAATAGTTGTGCAGGTATATGGTGGTTCAAATTGTAAGTCAAAGGAAATCAAACAATGAATAAGTCAACTTTTTGGATTATGTCACCCAAATTTGGAAAAGTCTTTTTATATAACTCAACAATGAGAGCGGATGGTAGTAGATCTGGTTAATCAATACCGGAAGCTGTAATTACAGTTGTACAAGCTCCTGATGATGGGTGTCTACACCCAAGACATGTAGAGCTGCCTACATAAACGTAATAAACTGAATAAGTCGCATCTTGTTGGACAATTATTAAATTGGAAAAGTCTGTTAGGTTTTCAAGTGTTGGGTGTAAAAAGAGTTTTGTGTTGTCCAGTTGGGAACATCAGTGCCCAGCACATTATCACAAATGCTGGTTGATGATAACATTTAGTGAATGATTATTAATGATACAGGGTGTTTAACTGACACTTAATTCATGTTTTTTTGAGCTTTATTTTAAAGCTTCTACCTCCTTGATTTTGAAAGACAGTTGTCCAGTAATGTCATGATTCAGTTTATTAGACTTTTCTAAAACAGTGAGTGAACTCTTCCAATATTAAGATATTGTTAATAGATGTATTACAATGAATCACTGCATATTGTGTGGGTGCAGTAAAGACTTCTTGAGTAATAAGTCATGTCCAAGGAGAGTTGTAAAGTAAGCCATGTAATATATACATGTCAGTATGGAATGAAACTCTGGGGCTTCTGACAGATTCCAAAATAAATTTATACTGCATTGAAATGAGTGATCACTTTTAGAAGTCTTAATAATATTTATGTATGCTGTGACTGATGATCAGTGATTATTTGTAATGGAATTGGATTGTACTAATACCTCAGAATGTTTTCCTCCATGTTGTCAAGTATGGCAGATTGGAGATACATGCAGTCTGATGTTTAGTGTGGATATGACATTGTACTCAACCACTGCATCTTGAATCCCATTCTGAATTATTTTTCTATGATGTACAGATTCGGGCTCAAGATGGCGGTCAGCCCCAGCGTAGTCATACAACTCGTGTAGCAGTTCAAGTTGTCGCAGTTCGTTTAGAGTCTGCCCACCCGCCACAAGTGAAGCTGCCTAATCAACGTGTTGAGGTTACGGAGAGTGATCGGGAGGGATATCTTGTCACACTCATTCAAGGTTATGATGAGGATGGAGACTTCCTGTGGTATGACATAGTTGGTATGTAGCCACAGCTCACATCTGTAATGTGTTAACATTCCTTCGATTTTAATACTACAAAAGTGCTTTTAATCCTTATTACAAATAAACATGTTTGGATGTGCTCGTTATGACATTATGTGTCTCCAGCTTTCATAGTGGTTAACTTCAATAAAATCTTCTTGGGTTGGCAGGTATGTCAGGTGGTTGAACCAATAGAATATTCCATAAACTGGCTGTATCTTCATCACCAGGGTTCTTATGGCTCACTACTTTGCCTTTCCGAGTTACATACACACACAGGGTTGGAGCTATGACCAGCAGGTACAGCCTTGTGTGGTATAACCCTGATGATGGAGATGGAGTTGCTTACTGAAGCACTGTTTTACATGATCCAACCTACATGGCTTTCAGCCTGATTAGATTTTATTGAATTAGATTTTTACTTTGTGCTGTACCATTTGAGGCAGGTAGGTTACTGTTCCTTTGCTCACCCTTAACTGTTTTACTGCTTCAACTATCATAAACAGTGTAGCAGCCCTTCTTGAAGTGCAGTTTTCCTAACTGTGTATTCAAAGTATGCACATATCTATTTGGTATCTAGTTTTGTTAACTGTTGTATCTGGTTCATGTACCAATGGTTTTGAAATGGCATAGTCCTGAAAAAATCATTGGCTTCTGTATGAAGAGATCCACATTTTCTGGAATTATGGTTGTAATGACATCCAAAACAACATGTTTGGATTATCACTACATTGTATCTCTCTGTGGCATTCATCACCATCGTCATGGTAGTCATCATCATCACCTTTTTAATGTTGAATTTAAATGTTGCTACTTTCCTTCTTCTAGACGCACTGGTGCAAATAATGCCATAAGTAGGGATATTAGTATGTTCAATGGAAGGTCTGTTTTGATTGACAGTGTGTTACATTGTTTATTTTTATGAAGTAAGTCAGAACTCTTAAACGGATTTTACACTGTAGTTCAGCCACTGACATGTCATGTAAATTGTGGTGTTAATTGAGTTAGGTTATTTGTGAGTAACTAGATTAATATCTGGTACCATTTATGCTACTATTTTTTGTAAGAAATTGATTGAACATTACTCTTTCAATATTTAATTTAGATGCTGAATCATTAATGGTGTTGTTGTTGTTTGTTATGTTTTGTGTGTGTATGTCTTTATCACACTATGTTGCCATTGTTGTGTACTTGTTTTAGAATAGGCCATTGTGCTGCTAAACTAGTATTTCAATAGATGATGATGATGATGATGATGATGATGATGATGATGATGATGATGATAGTAGTAGTAGTAGTAGTAGTAGTAGTAGTAGTAAAAAGGTAAAGCAGTCCCATTAGAGGCCTGGACAGGTCCAGAGGGTTCCAGGAACTTAACGTTCCCAGGTTACGTGACAGTGGCCCAGGATGGTGGTAAGGTTGTCAGCCTTATGCACCGGCTGCCTTTGCCCCCAGGAAATACTCCTGGTACTCATTTCTGTTAGAGGCTGAGTCGATCCCAGGGCCATAGTGCGATCGGAAGGATTTTGTGCCAAAGTAGTAGTAGTAGTAGTAAAAACAACAGTAATAATAATAGTAAATTTTTAGTGAAGCTTTATTTTATTTTGAGGGCATTACTTAAAAATTCTGTCAAATTCTAAGTTAATGTAGTGTTGGTGGTAGACTATGGAGCATTGATGGAACGAAAGTGAAAGAAGGAACCAAATTATTGAGAGAAAAACCTATCCCACTACTCCTTTGTGCTCCACAAATTTGACATGGACTGAGATGAGATTGAATCTGGATGTCCATGGTGACAGGCCAGTGACTGGTACGGCCAAGCTGTTGCATGGCCGGTTTGGTGAATGAGGAGGCAATATTGGCTCTTAATAAGTGCTGATAGGAATCATGTTTCTCCTAACCCCTACTTCCACAGAAGTCTTAGTTTTTCCAGCTGCAGATTCATCAGTTGTGGTTTTTTAGAAATTTAAATCCCTTTTGGCAAGGGATTGCTGTTTTAGAAAGATATTTCAGTGGACTGCAAGAGTTCAATGGTATTTAATGCCAAAAAGCAGATTCTCATAAATACTGTGTCCAGAAAGTCAATCCAAGCTTTTATGTGGTTGTAATTGGTTGGTATATCCTTCTGATTGCACTATGGCCCTGGGGTCGACTCAGCCTCTAACAGAAATGAGTACCAGGAGTATTTCCTGGGGGTAAAAAGCAGCTGGTGCGTAAGGCTGACAACCTTACCACTATTCTGGGCCATTGTCTCGTAATCTGGGAACCTTAACTTTCTGGAACCGTCTGGGCACCTCGGGCCTGTAATGGGACTAATTTACCTTTTAATTAGTTGGTATAAGGACTGAGCTACAGGCTGGCTGATGCAGGGTTTGAATCCCAGCAGGAGCAATAGATTTTTCCGTTCTTCAAAATATCTAAAATGGCTTTGGGAGTCACCCAACCTACTATTTAGTGGGAACTGAGGTTCTTTCACAGAGGAAAAGTGGCCAGGACTTGATGTTGACCACTCACTTCCATCTAGTGCTGAAGTGAAGAATGAGTGAAGCCATACCTCTACTCTCTCATATGCCTTCATGGTGTGGACAGGAATTTACTATTTTAAGTTTTATACTTTCTTAACAATTTTTTTGTATTGATGAAGACAGAACTGTGAATTGAAGGTCAGCTTAAAATTTTCTGTCATTAAATTTCCACATAATCCTGTATTGTAGCTTGATGAATGTGTAGCCAGCAATGGACCTCAGACCATATAAATCTCAGCATTTCTGCAGATAATTCGTCACTACCTGCACTGATGTGCTGTTTGAGTTCATCTGACCTGGCTACCTGTACACACTGATATTGACATAATCTCATAAAAGTAAAACTGTGGAGTGTTAAATATTATGGTTTTTGAATGTAAGTGATGCGACCTTGCCTTCTGAACCAAAACATGTGAAATCTATCATTGTTTTATATTACAATCATTGTTTCTGTAATTAGTGCTCCATCTTGCTCTAAATATCTCAAGTTTGTCTTCTCTCAGTTCTCGAAAGGCCCACAAGAAAATGTCAAGGGTTGCTAATTTGATAATCTTGAAGGAGAAGTGGGTGGGTATCGGGTTTCATGTGTCATGATATGTTGAAACCATCTATTGGCTAGAAATCTCATGCCATGAAAGAGATGTCCACATATTTATTGACAAAATCTTGCTGATAACCTTCAATTCATTATTTTGTTTTCCTCACTATACAAGTGGTTAAGAAAATATTACCTCCTGGAGGACCTTTCACTATACAAGTGGTTGAGAAAATATTGCCTCCTGGAGGACCTTTCACTATACAAGTTGTTAAAAAAATATTGCCTCCTGGAGGACATTTCACTATACAAGTGGTTAAGAAAATATTGCCTCCTGGAGGACCTTTCATTATACAAATGGTTAAGAAAATATTGCCTCCTGGAGGACCTTGCTGGGTGCTTCTGTATAAACATGACTTCCACAGGTGGAGATGAACGTGATGAATTCTTCATTGGGCGTGATAAGGGAAATGTGTTGTTGGCCAAACAACTGGATTGGGAGAGGCAGCGTGAATACAACCTAACCATCAGTGTGACAGATGGAGTACACACAATCTATACCCAGGTGAGTGGTGAGATGGTATTGATAAACATAATTATTTCTTTTGTTTAATAAATAGTGTATTTTATATCAATGTGCTAATTCTGTATTTTACTTACAATTACAATTTTGTTTTGACAATTATGACCTTGAATAAATATTGTGCCATTATTTCTATTATCAACCAACAACTGCACTTACATAACTTTCACACAAAACACTTTTAAAGCACTTAAAATCCTTCCAACATGTTTCGATCTTGTCAGATCATCATCAGGGAGCTTTGTTGTTCCTTGCTAAAGTTGTGTTACAATATTCACAATTTAATTCGTTTCTGCAAACAAGGTGTTGTGGCAGCATGTCATGTTGTGTAGGAATGTGTTGTAGAGAGAGCAGTTGGCTAGGTGTGCTCATTATGTAGCATACGACGCACACTTAGCCAACTGCTCTCTCTACAGCACATTCCTACACAACATGACATACTGCCACAATACCTTGTTTGCAAAAACGAATTAAATTGTGAATATTGTAATATGACTTTAGCAAGGAACAACAAAGCTCCCTGATGATGATCTGAAATGATCAAAACATGTTGGAGTGATTTTAAGGGTTTTTAAATTGTTTCATGTGAAAGTTATGTAAGTGCAGTTTTTGGTTGATTATAGAAGTGATTCTACAAAAATGCATGGTGTAACAGTAAGATTTATTGTGCCATCATGTTCTTTTAATTTTTATGATGTATGGAATGTTTATAAATACCAGTATTTTAAGATGTATTATTCTGCTTCTATTAGTTGAACTGTTTTGTTCTGCAGCTATTTGTAACGGTGATTGATATCAATGACCACCGGCCCATCTTCTCACAGAAGATTTACACTGTTGAGATATCAGAGAATGTGGATAAGGGAACTGAAATTTTGAGACTGATGGCGACAGATGAGGATGAAGATAAGAAAGTATTCTACAGTCTGCATGCTGCACGCAGCCCTGTATCACACACAATCTTCATGATCGATTCTGTCACTGGTGCTATCTTTCTCAATGAGAAGTTAGACAGGTATTGCAAGTTCAGTAATTAGTAATTTTCACATTTCTTAACATTTTGACTGAGTGAACATGTTTCAACTTGTCAAGTAACTTTGTTACTCATATGTAATGGGCCATAATAACAAATGTTAGAAACACATATCCCTGTCAGATATCTATGGCTAATCTTGTTCATAAATTCAAATACTCTGGTCTAGCTAGATATCCCTCAAACGGCTCATATAGCGAAGTCATTATTCTCACAATGAGGGTAAATAAAATGCATTTCTGTGGTCATATACAGTTTGTAATTGGCTGATGACAATGTGAAATATTAGCACAGTGAAAGAACAAACTTCAAGACTTCTCAGAGGTTTGGTACTAGACACAGTGGGCCATCATGTCATGCAGATAATGTTGGTTTGTTGTATCCACCAAAGAAACTACTCTGATCGGACGTATCTCAGATGTTATCCAGTCAGGGCATGGATCCAACTTCGTTGCTTAGGAGTGAGGGAGTGTGATGGCTATGCAGTGTAACTTTCATAGACTTCAATTGATAGCCTTTACTAAAAATTACTAGTTACATGCAAGAAAGAGGAGAGTAATTAGGCACCACTGCTGCCGCTGGACTCGCCAGATGATCTTGGGATGTCTTGCCCCAGAGACTTCTTAATCAAGAGTCTGCATAATACAGTGTAAGGTTTCAAGTAGAGTACAAAGGATTCACTGTCAACTGATGGGTCCAGCGATCCCTGGTCACCTTAAGTGCTTAACCATGTACCACAGGCTGTGGCCTGGTGGCAGGCGTGTGCATACAGAATTCTTAGAACTATTTCCCCTGACCTGCATAAAATAAACTCTAGAGCTGCAATTAACATATGGCAATACACATCAATAAAATGATTACGACAAAACAGTAATACAGTCATGCTGGCGTAACTATGCAACAGGTTAGAAGAGGATTAATGTCGATTGTTTAGAGACTGTATTTTATTTCTCACTGACATTGAGCATTTGCATGTGAATTTAATATTTGACTACTGTAAAGGAAGGGTTTTTTAGTCATATTTATTTGTAGTTCATTTCATATCATCCTTGATGTGTTTGATGTGCAAGAAGTATAAAAATGCATTAAAGATACCATTTATCATTACAGTGCTCAAAATCATGAGTTCTGCACTGTTTGTGAGAGAACATGAAAGGTTAGAATTTATGAACTGACAATCTAAAGCAGTGATATAGGGAATATGATAGGTCTGTTTTACTGTGCATGTATTTCATAACCTGATTTGAAATGTTATCTGAAGTATTTGTGTCAATACCCCATTGTGTGAGCCAGCATCCAGCTGCAACTACCAGGCGAATTTTGAGGTTTTTACAATGTTGTGGTTGAAGAATCCATTCTTTTTTGGGGTTATAGGACCACTGAACCATTGAAGATGAAGGTGGTATGTTCCTTTGAAACTTCAGGGAACACTTACCCAGTGACACAGTGCCGTATCCTAGAAGAACAGTTTTCTGTAATTAACCCTGTGGGACTGGGATTATATGCAGTGTGTACTCTCCCAAAAAAAAATCCAGGAATTTAAATGGCTGGCATTACTTTGCATGTTCTTGGGTGATGTCTTTATATTGCTTCGGCCATTGTAGTTGTACACTGTGCATTGTCTGTAGTTGGCTTTCAGTGCCAAAGGGTTAACAATGTTAGAAATTTCAAACTTGAGCACTTAACAGAAGAAGAGTTATGCCTGAAGTAACTCAAGTAACCTACACTTTGATATTAATGTATTACAGTGTTTGCTTCTTTATTAATGTCAGCAGTGCTGCTAATTGTACAGGGATTATACGTTTTGTCTAGAAGTTGGAAGAGTTTTGCAAAGCTGACATACATTTGAGTCATCAAGAGATACAATTGCATCCTATTATCTTTGACAGAGAAACAATTGAAGAACATATCTTGATAGTCATGGTGAAAGATCAAGGAACTCCATCTGAACGAAACTATGCCCGTGTGGTTGTGACAGTCCACGACCATAATGACCATGCACCTGAGTTTACAAGTCCCATTCTGCAAGGCAAGGTATTTGAGACTTCTCCTGTTGGCACTGCCGTGGTTCAAGTGTACGCCATTGATAGAGATCATGGCCAAAATGCAAAGATCTCCTACTCAATAACTTCCGGTAAGTGTGTGTGTGTGTGTGTGTATTTTGCAATAAACCATGTTAAATAAAATATGCAGTTAATTTGCTTACATGCATATGTTTCAGATAGTATAGAATTCTTAGAACAAATTGCATAATGTGCAGTTTAAATACATGAAATTTTTTCTATATACACATTATTCATTGGTGCGAGGATGTTATGTGGTGTGTATATATTCATAATCAGTGTAATCAGCCTGCTTTGGGGTATATGTGAATGCTAGGGTGATCATGAGGACAGTTTTTCTGAAGTTGGGAATTTTGTGTAACAGTGTAAATGCAAGTAACTGAATTAATTCTAGGCTGTTGTAAAGTTGTTATGAATTTCATTTTGTGTGAGTATCATTGTGTGTCAACTTGATGATGTGAAATCGTGCATCATTAGAACAACGATGTAAGCAACCAACAAGATGCAAAAAATTCCATTTCTTGATCTCTTTAAAACAGCTCTACATGTTTCAGGCGACAAACTCGTCCATCCTCAGGAGCGCTTTTTGACTGTATATACAGCTTTTGGTACAATGCACCGATTTTGCTGCCAACCGATGACATGGTTGAGATGGAGTTCCATCTCAACCTTGTCACCAGTCAGCAGCTGTATCGGTGCATTGTACCAAAAGCTGTATATACAGTCAAAAGGTGCTCCTGAGGATGGACGAGTTTGTTGCCCAAAACATGTAGAGCTGATATAAAAAGATCAATAAATGTAATTTGTTGCATCTTGTTGGTTGCTTACATCGATCATTGTGTGTCACTTTAAAATAAGTGTATGATATAAGAAAGTTACTGTAGTTTATGGTAAAACTGAAGCATTCATTTGAATTATTTTGTTGTATGAGTGCAATTGTTTTCTATATGTTTGTTAGGTAATGTTGGCAATGTGTTCAGCATCGATCCTGAGATTGGTACAGTGAGTGTGGCACGTGAGTTGGACTATAGTGTCATGTCAGAATATACACTGATGGTCAAAGCTATGGACAGTGGTTCCCCTGCCTTGTTTTCTACAGTCCATGTGCATATAATGGTGACAATGGCCGACAATGCACCTCCAAGGTATTTGCAGTAGTGAAGTGACCAATACCGTTCAAATGCTTCATTTAGAGTTATGTTGTCACTATGTTGTGATATTGGAGGTGCATAAATTAACTGCTTCACTGTTACCCTGTTTGACTGAAGAGCTGGTATGTTTTTATTGCACCACTAAGAAAATTTGAAGACAAGAGGAAATATTTTATTACATGTCGAAAGATTAAAATCATATGTAAATATTGTAAAATTAATTATGCAGTAAGTATATAAATTTACCAGGAACTACAGTAAAACCCCTGTTAATTTTTTTGTAGGTAAAATGTATTTGGAATGCAAAACTGAGAAAAATCTGAAGTGGAGAAAATTTTAATGAGGCTAGTGATGTGGGATAATTGTAATTGAATACTAAATTTAGGAAAACATTAAAATAAGGAACATTAGTAGGCTTCTTAGGATTACATACAATTTCACATTGCTTGTGCAAAATAAAACTACTTTTAAATCTTCACTTAGAGCCAGTCCTACAGGTAATGATGTGTGTATTTCATTATTCATGGTATTGGCCCTAAGTGAGATCTTAAAAATGCATACAATCCTAAACCTAACTCATTAGTTTGTGTTGGTAATTGTAATTGAAAGAGCACTACCAGATTAGTTTGCAGTGTGTTAAGTTGGGTTACGTGGGGTTAAGTTATTTGAAACCAGGTTAGGTTACATGCAGTATAATTCAGTAGAAAACAGAGTGTTACCTTTATGAATGTCTCTGTGTACACCTGTGATTAGGGACTTTTTCCTCTGTTGTGTACACATTATACAATTGAACTGTTTGCATTATAAATTCCTGAGGTGTTAAATAACATATGTAATTCATTGGTAGTTACCTCTCACAGTTTACACTCAACATTTATTACTCTTGTTTATGGGTTTACCCGTCCTGTCATGGTATTCTTCAACGCATCATCAGATTCACTCAGTGAGCTTTGAGACACCTCTCTCCCAAGAAATGTGCATGTTGTATACCTTCAGGAAAATTAGCTGCACAAAAGTTTGTGCACACATTGTATACAGGGTGTTTCACAACTTTAGGGCATAACTGCAGGAGGTGATTTCCTAGGCCTTTGTGATCAAAAAAGTTCATATAAACATGTGTCCGATTTTGGACGGTTACGGAGTTATGATCGTTTTTTAATTTCCGTACATGCCCTCATGTGAACCGCGTCTATCAGCTGGCGGGTCGCTATTTTTAGCCAGCTACAGACACTTGTATGGTACCTATGGCATGCGGGGAAAGGTGGGGTGCTAAGTGCTACCCGCGCGGTTCACAACCGAGCGGCAGCCTGTGTTGCGGCCGGCGGTGGCATTTTCGAAAATCAGCTTTAAGCACCGATAA
>Ga0131853_10011977_pt1 | contig 15870 bp, 14 predicted proteins | sample TergutLab28metaG_FD_92764 | JGI IMG/M metagenome (GOLD analysis project Ga0131853, IMG submission 92764) | Labiotermes labralis P1 segment gut microbial communities from Petit-Saut dam, French Guiana - Lab288 P1 (version 2) (version 2) | ecosystem: Host-associated > Arthropoda: Insects >...
GAAAGAGTTACCAGATTTTAAAGACAAAGCGATTTTAAGAGTTTTAGAGCCTGCCGTAGGATTAGGTAGTTTTATATGGTTATTATCTGCTAAGTATCATGACAAAGTGATAGAGCTTGATGTAATTGATAAAAATAATGATACTATAAAGTTATTAAAGCTTCTACACAGTAAACAAATTATGGGAAATATTGTTATTAACTACATTAACGATGATTTTTTACTTTTTGATACTAAAGCAAAGTATGATATGGTTATTGGCAATCCTCCCTTTGGGAAAGTAGAGGATAAGTTATTACTTAACGAATATCGGTGTAATAATGATTTTTACAATAATATTACTGGTAATTTATTTGCTTTATTCTTAGAAAAATCACTAACTCTTAGTAATTATGTTGCCTTTATAACACCAAAATCATTATTGTCTGCCGCAGAATTTAATAAAACAAGGGAGTTAATTGAAAATAATTACGCTATAAAATCTATAATTGATTATGGTGAAGATGGGTTTGATGGCGTAAAAATTGAAACTATAGGAATAGTGATTGAAAAAGTTAAAAAAGATAATTATGATATTAAGGTTGAAAGTTATATTACACAATCAACTCACTTTATAAATAACAAGAATTTATTTGATATGGATTTTAATTTTTGGCTAATATATAAAGATGATTTTTTCATACAAATAAAAAACACTTTATTGCTTGCTGTCTATACTTGTTTCCGTGATAGAGTTATTACTAAAAGACTTACTAAAGATAGCGGTAAAATAAGGGTATTAAAATCCCGTAATATAGGTGACAATAAAATTATAGATATTGATAACTATGATAGTTATGTTGATGATATAACTAAATTAACCGTAGCCAAATTTATTAATTCTGGTGCTATATTAGTGCCAAATTTAACATATAAACCCCGTGCCTGCTTTATTCCCAAAAACTGCATAGCTGATGGCTCGGTAGCAATTTTGCAACCTATTAATGCCGATATTGAAGTAACAGAAGATGATTTAGCTTATTATGCCACTGATGAATTTGCTAGATTTTATGCCATAGGTCGTAACTTAGGGACAAGAAGTCTTAATATCGATAGTAATTCTGTTAAATTATGGGGGATAAAGAAAAGAAATGAACACCATTGTAGAGAGTTTTCTTATGGATAAAAATTTAGATATTAGAGTAAAAGGTAATAATCCTCGATTTGCTGACCAAAAGTGTACTCCTGATGTTCTTTGTTTTATTGTAGAGAGTATAGTGCATCTTAATAAGGATGTTTTTACTAGAGATGATATATGGAGTTCTAAAATATTTAATGATTATACCGTTTTAACTTTTGGTAAACCAAAAGCAAATAATCTTAACGCTTCAAACGAATACGATAAGTTTATCTCACAACCACTTGACTTACTAGCTTATGCAGGAGTAATTAGTAAGGATAGTAAAGCTCGACCCGCAATTTTTACTATTATAGACAATAAAGTTTTAGAATATATTTAAATTAGAGATAGAAACGCTTATTTCTTTTTAGTTGCTTATTTTACTAAATTATTTAAAGATTCAAACTTCAACTATATTTTTGAATTTTTAGATAAGGTTAGACCAACAAAAGATGATTTTAGTCTTTTGAAAGAAAAATTTGAAAAGTTTGTTAAAGCCAACTCTAAAATTGGTATGCGTGGTGCTGTTGATGGCGGAAAAAAGAGAAGTAAGTAGAATATTTACTAAGGTTATTAATCCACTTGCCTTAGATAAAGGAACTTATGGGACAGAAAGAGGACACTTATCTAAGAGCATTATATCTTATGGCGATATTGTTTATAATAGGGACAATTTTAGAGATATAGGTAAATTACCTCAAGGACTTACTCGTAAAGAAGCTACAGATATGATGGCTGCAACAGACAACTACAATAAGAGACTTATCGAAAAAGCTAAAGAAGTGGTACGGAAATACCATCCTTTTAGTGAAGTGTTAGATAATAAGAAAGGTAAAACAGGGCATATCCATCATATTTTTGAACAAAGCAATTTCCCCTCCATTGCAGCATATTTAGAAAACCTTATCGCTTTAACAGTTGGTCAACATTTAGAAAATGCACACCTTAACAGCAATACTCACACCAATGATGTTTTATATCAAGTTGTTTGTTTAAGAGCAAAAAGCCTTTCTATTGAAAGGGCTTTATCTAATGGTGATTTGATTTATAGTAAGCCGAATTTTATCTTTGTTATAAATACTGGCCTTAAATTACTAGAAACTGAAAATGAAATAAAACAAACAGCCGATTTCGATAGTATCAATAAGCAGATAGCCTCATTTTATAAAACACTTTGATTTTTTACTTAACTATGACTGACAAGTTATTCTGATATATAGCTTCCTGAGTTTATTACCAAAGAAAAAGCAAATAAGCTAGCTTATTTGCATAGGTATTACCTAATTAATCTAAGTCAGTGTTATGGGATACTTCCGAAATAAATTTTACTACCAATTGTCTAATTGTTATAGATATTAGCCTAGCTATATTTTTGAACGACATTTTAATTTTGCCATTATCATCTACTATAATATAACTTCCTCGTCTTATACATTCGGCTAATTCTTCTTCGTCTTTTAAGTTATTTTGCCTTATAACTTCATCTATAGTATCCTGAATTTCCTTTTTAGTATAATAACCTTTACCATCCATTCTTTTAATATGGCTATATTCAATTTCTTCCATTTAACAATAATAGCACGTTTTTAAAATTTAGCAAGCAAAATGTTTACCGCAAAAACCCATACTCCCACACTTTAGGCGCTATAACCTCGCCCAACAACTTATGCGCCTCACGCAGGGTTTTAACAAGGCCATTGTAGGTATCATCGCTGCTGGTAACATTCATGCGGCGCTTTTTACCTTCCTCATTAAAGCCGCAAAAATAGGAGCGTATATCATAAAAGCTGGCGTTTACGTTAGTGTTTTTGTCCTTTTTGTAGGCCTCTGTGTGGTAGTAAGCCCATAGCTGCCGCCCAGCGTTAAATACGGCCGTAGCCTGCGCACTAAATTGCAGGGGGATAGAAGGCACAAAACTTTTAGCGGCCAGCTCTTCGCCCAGTTCACCGCCAGTAGTGGTTTGGGCTAGCTTGCCCTGTATAAAATTAGTTATAAAGTTTGATTGAAACTTGGTAGCCGCATTTACCCCACTTTCAGTGAAGGGTAGCCAATGGTTAATACCATCTTCACTTTTAATGGTGTTAAAGCTGCTAAAGAGGGTGTAAGCTAGGCAGTTGTTATGAAACTGCGTATCATTTTGCCAAGTATCATAAGGCCATAAAAATAGATCACGATCATTAAGCCAATCTGCCTGTATACAATGACGAACCGCTAAATACACAACAGCAGGAATAAAAGTTGTTAAAGTAATGCTAAATGTAAACGCATGAGCTTTACTTTCAAGCATATTTTGAATGTAAACACCACGTTGGTGCTGAAAATCGTTACTATCTGCTTTAATTACTCCAATGGGGGTATTATTTTTATCTTTAAGGCTAGTTAACCATTTACTAATAACTTTTTGGTCATCATAACTATAAATATTTTTTAAAACTAATTCTTCACCTGCCGCATTATACACTGTAGCTGTAACTTTTTTAAATATCTTTTTTATTTTAGTGTCCCAAATATGAAAGCCTATAGGAAAATTTCCTTTAACATTATCAAAGGTATTTGACGGTACAATAAAAAGGCTTGGTAATGTTGCCTGAAAGAATTGGCGAAAAGTCGCAAAATTGGGAGCTTGAAATATTTTTAATTTTGAAAATATACCAATAGCACAACCCTCTATTTCATCATAAATACGTGCTAAAAATAGGGCAAATACCTCATTAGCTGCCTGTTTAATACTATTTTTATATTTATTATAAACATGATTTTCGGTACTAACGCCATCTTTATTCTCACCTGTGCCAACCACTGTTTTCATATTTCCTGCCTCCGCATAGGGAGGGTTAATATAAATAAGTAGTTTTTTACGTTTTTCAGGGTCATTCAAAATAGCCATTAAGCCATCGGGCACCTTACCGCCTTCGCTTACGGCCTTAAAGTCATCATTTAAAAAATCAAACTGAAAGATGTGCGCCTCTTTAAGGTTAGGGGTTTTGCCCTCTTTTATGCTTTGTTTTATTTCGGCTACATCGGCCTTATCAAGGGTACTGGCGTAAATGTTATAAGGTTCGGTAAGGCCCACCAGCAAATTGCCCGTACCGCAAGCACAATCCCATACGGTGTACTCACTTTGCCAATCTTCACCCAGCACTTCGCTGAGGTACTCTTGGCTCTTTTTTACCCAAATTTGCGGCGTAAAAAAGCTGCCTTTACGCTCGCGTATATCTTGCGGCACTAAAAGGTCGCGCCGTCCGCGTATGTAGCTATGCCATTCTTCTTTAGGTGGCCGCTGGTACTTAGCCCAAAATTGGGCATGAGCCGCCCCTTCATCACGAAAGGTAGCCGACCGCGTAACATAAGTACCCACTTCATCAATATTACGGTCAAACTCATATTTGTTTCCTTGCAGGCTCACAAATAAATCGGTGTATAATGAAAGGTTATTGTTACTTAATAAATCGGCCAAGTAAAAATCGCCATCAATTAAGCCGCTCTTTTTAGCCAGCAGCCAATCTACCCTAATGCTAGGGCTAACCACCTTACGCCATTTTTCATAAATACGCGTAAAATTGTTACGGGTAATAATGGCTTTGGTGGTTTGCGTAGTATTGGCTATAATGTTTTGCTTAATAAATAGCCTAAGCTCATCTTCAAAGCCGTTAAAGGTATAACTGATAGAGTTACCAGCTAAATATTTAGCCACTATAGCTTTATTTTGAGCAAAGTTAGGGTGTTTGTGGTTACTGGGTGTAACGCTCCAATCAAAGCTGCTTTCATTAAAGATGGGCAGTAAGGTGTGAAAGCTAACAAAGCTAATTTTGTGGCTATCAAAGCAAGCTAAATAGTTGGGTAGGTTTTCATCGCCCCTATCGTGGCTTTTTTTAAGGGTTAGCATAAGCTGGGTAAACATAAGGCTTTCTTCGCTAGCGGCCAGCTTAGCCTCGGCGTACAAAAGATGCTGCCCCGTTTTTTGGTTAAACACAATAAAGTCGATTTTATCAAGCTCTTGCGTCCACGTAACATCTTTATGGTTAAAAAAATCGTCATAAACTTTGTTTTTAAGGGCGTGCTCAGCAGCGATAGGGTTGTTCATGGTATAAAATAATACCACAAAAAACCGCTGCAAGCAATGCTTTTTACCCCGTTTTATGCTACACTCAACACACCGCAACTTAAAGGAGAGCCAACATGTACGTTAAAAAGTATTTATCACCCATCGCTGAGTATATTATTGAGGCCAGTGATGCTGGAATTGTAGGCATTTGGGCCAGCGGGCAAAAGTACTTTCCCGCCAATTTACCACCCGAAAGTGAATACTCTGTTTTAACTTCCGCCGCACAGTGGTTAAATGACTATTTTGCGGGCAACAACCCTTCATTAAACCACTTACCCTTAGCGCCGCACGGCAACGCTTTTAGGCAAGCTGTTTGGGCCGAATTACTTAAAATTCCTTACGGGCAAACCACCACTTACGGCGCTATTGCCCGCACCATTGGCTGTGGTTCGGCGCAGGCGGTGGGTGGCGCTGTGGGCCACAACCCCATTTCAATTATTATTCCTTGCCACCGAGTGCTAGGCAGTAACGGTACCTTAACAGGCTACGCTGGCGGCTTAAATATTAAAGAGGAACTACTTAAAATTGAAAAGATACAGTGGCGGCCCACCGTTATGCAGCAGAAAGATTTATTTTAGGTATTATCCCTTTTAAGTACTATTAAAATAAGTAGCGGCACTTAAAAAAGAGGCTACTACCAACTACCATTAGCCATTTCTTCAAATTGCTCTCTAGGAAAAAGTGGTACGGCTAACTCTTCTTTCAACTTTTGGCTAATAACTCCACCCTCAGCATATTCCTCACCTGCTTTATGCACTAACTTTAAATAGTTATGGGTATATTCTTGTAACTGTGCAACCTTTTCGGCTTCACCAAATAATTCACCCTGCCCAGTAAAAAGAGTTTCGTAATTACCTGTAGCAAAACCCCTACTAAGTAGCCACTCAATAGCACCATAATTTCCCTCTGCCGTCCAAAAACCACAGGTAGAGATAAAAACATATTTTCTTCCTGCCATATCACCCCTTAAAGGGTGTTCACCACTTTCATTAGCGTTAGGCAGCATAGCAGGAAGCGATAACGGCAACTGCCTATCCATAAAAACCTTTAATTGACCGGGAAAGTTACTACCGTACAGAGGAAAGCTGGTAATAACCACATCAAGCCAAGCGGCTAACTTGGGTAATAGCTCATTCATATCATCTTTAATAACACATTGGCCCGGTGTAGCTGTCCAACAACCATAACAGCCTGTACAGCCCTTAATATTCAACTTAGAAAGATGGATAACCTCGGCATTATGCCAGCTAGCCCCCGCTAAAAAGGCTTTAGTTAAAATTAAACTGTTACTTCTTTCACCTTTAGGTGAACCATTGATAACTAAAACTTTCATAAATAATTTATCCTTTAATTCAAAGAGAGGTTAACCCCGCCACCAGTGGCCTAATCCACTTGCATGGGCATAATAATGTGAAAGTAGTTTATCGCCTTAGCCTCATCTTCATAGATAGGTGATACCTTAATAGGAGCGCTATCATTGCTAAAGTTTACACTAAACTCTTTGGTATCCATAGCTAGTAAAGGCTCACTCAAAAATTTATGATTTAAGGCCATAATGATAGGAGCTTTAGTCAAATCTTCAGCAGCCTCATCAAGTTTGGTATAAGTTGTGTTAATCTCTTGCCGTATTTCACCTTCTTTACTTTCGGCCGATTTAACTACCACTTTATTTTCGTCTAAAGTAAAAAAGATACGGTTTTGCGATTTATTATCCGACATATTAGCGGCTAGCTTTAAGGTTTCTAAAAATTCAGCCCGATTAAATTTAAGTTGGTAACCAAAACTTTGCGGAATAACCTTAGCATAATTAGGAAATTGCCCATCAATTAAAGCTGAAGATATTTTAACGTTATCAAAGTGGGCATAAATGGTTTTATCTACAATAGCTAAAGCAATTTCGCCTTCGCCATAAGCTAAATCTTTAACTAAATTTAAAAATTTAGGAGGAATAATTACCCCGTTAAAGTTGGCTACTTCATTTTCAGGAGATGAATCGATGTAAGAAAGCCGTTTAGCATCGGTAGATACCATAACCAGCTTATCTTCTTTTTTCTCCATATAAACGCCATTAACAAAAATGCGTGTCTCTTCGGTAGATACCGAAAAGATAGTATGCTCGCGCATCGTTAAAAAACTACGCTGAGGCAGCCTAAAAAAAGCAGCGGCCGGAGCTTCGGTAGTTACAGGAAAACTATCGGTAGCTTGGTAACGTAAAGCCACATTGATGGTAGCCTTTTTTTCAGGCACAATTTCCAGTTGTTCCCCGGTAGTAGTAAAGATAAGGTTACCACTAGGCAAAGCCCGTAAAATATTTAAAAATTTATCGCAATAAATGGCAATTTCACCCTCTTTTTCTACCACTACAGGCATTTGAGTTTCAAACCAAACCTTAGCATCGGTAGCTTTAATTGTTAAGCTTTCGCCATTGGCAATCAAAACAACATTAGAGATGATACTGATACTGTTTTTTTGTGAAACCACTTTACTGGCTGCACCAATTTCTTTAATTAACGCATCTTTATTACAGCTAAATTTCATAATTACCCCATTGTAATCTATTGTAGCTTTAAAAGCCGATTTAGGCAAGTATCTTTAAAAAGATATTTGTTTTTTTATTAAAGCAATTAGCCATTAAAACTAAATCTTTAAATTTAAAATATAAGATAAATAACAAAATACATAATACTGCCTTTAATTGTTAATAACTAATTTTTTATTTACACAATAAGTAAATATTTTAGCTAAAAACTTGACAAATTGGCCGTAAATAAATAAACATTAAATTTTAACTGTTAAGTTAATTTGAAAATTAGCTTATGGTTTAGAGTTATTTTTGGTTTATTAACAGCTTGTAAAACTGCTGATTATTGTAAAAAAAACTTTACTTATCAATTTAGCTGTGCTATAATTTAACATTAATATAAATTAGCGAGGAAAATAGATGGAAAAATCGGTATTGCAGCAAGTTCGTTACCAGTATAAACCAAAGTTGCCTTTGGTGCTTACTAATAATTTGGCAAAGATAACTTTACAGCGAGGTCAGGCCACGACCAGCGTAAATAATCACAACGAAATTAAAGAGCTTTTCCCTAACAGTTACGGCGCTCCGGTGGTAAATTTTACAGAAGGAAGCGGTAATTTAAAAAGCGAAGGCTTTACGGTTGGGGCTATTCTCTCCGGCGGGCAAGCTCCCGGCGGACACAATGTAATTGCCGGTCTTTACGATGCTTTAAAAAAGGCCTCCCCTAATAATAAGCTTTTCGGGTTTTTAGGCGGTCCCAGCGGGCTTATCGATAATAAGTACCTTGAGCTGACCGATAAAATTATCGATGAATATCGTAACACCGGCGGTTTTGATATGATTCAAAGCGGCCGCACTAAGCTTGAAAAAGAAGAAGATTTTAAAACAGTAGCTGCCAACTGTAAAAATTTAGGGGTAAATGCTTTAGTTATTATTGGTGGTGATGACAGCAATACCAATGCCGCCGTGTTAGGCGAATATTTTTTAGCCAATAATTTGCCTATTCAGGTAATTGGCTGTCCTAAAACTATTGATGGCGATCTTAAAAATGAGCTTATCGAAACCAGTTTTGGTTTTGATACCGCCTGTAAAACCTTTGCCGAACTTATCGGCAACATTGCCCGCGACGCTAACAGCGCTCAAAAATATTGGCATTTTATTAGGTTAATGGGGCGTAGCGCCAGCCACATTACTTTAGAGTGCGCTTTGCTAACCCAGCCCAATGTAACTTTAGTTGGCGAAGAAGTAGAGGCTAAAAAGTTATCTTTAAGTAAGATAGTAGATATAGTAGCCGATAGTGTAGTAAAGCGAGCTGCTAACGGCCACAACTTTGGCTTAGTACTTATCCCCGAAGGGCTTATCGAGTTTATCCCTGAGTTTAATAAACTTATTAACGAGCTTAACAATTTGCTTTCGTTAAAAGCAGCCGCTTTTAGTCAAATTAAAGGCAGCGAAACCCAAATACAGTGGTTGCAGGACGAATTAAGCGATAAAGCCGCTCAGCTGTTTGGCAGTTTGCCACGTGATATTGCCGAACAATTAATGTTAGACCGCGACCCGCACGGTAATGTTAGGGTATCGGCTATTGAAACCGAAAAATTGTTAATGCGTTTAGTAGAAAGCCGTTTAGCCGAACTAAAAAAAGAAGGTAAATTTAAAGGCAGCTTTAGCCCGCTAGGTCATTTTTTTGGTTATGAAGGCCGCTGTGCTTTCCCCAGCAACTTTGATGCCGATTACTGTTACAGTTTGGGCTTTAACGCTTGTATGCTTATAATGGCCGGCCTGAGCGGTTATATTAGCAGTATAAAAAACCTTAACAAACCGGCCGGCGAATGGCAAGCCGTTGGTACGCCGCTTACTGCGATGATGAACCTTGAAGTGCGGCACGGTAAACCAAAGCCGGTTATTAAAAAAGCTTTAGTAGAGCTAGAAGGCAAGCCTTTTAAAGCTTTAGTGGCTAAGCGCGAAGAATGGGCAGTAGAAACGGCTTATATTTATCCCGGTGCTATTCAGTATTTTGGTCCCAGCGAAGTATGTGATAGGCCAAGCGAAACTCTTAGGCTAGAACAAAGCAGTTAGTTAATAATAAAAAAACTAACGCTTAAAAGTTAAAAAGTGGTAGCGAAAAACTACCATTTTTTTATTAATTTCGGTAATACCAAAATCTTGCAATATTAGAACTAGGGGTGTTGTCGAAAGTCAAAAATACGCTTGAACCACTTCGAAACAATGTGAAAGATCTTGGACCTTGATCTAAAGATTCAAATAAAGGACTTACTAATAGATTATGATTATCGGGAGATAAAGTGAATCTTCTAGCATAAAATATTTGCATTCTGAAATCATATCTACTTTGTAATTCTTCTAACATAGACTGAGTGGTAGAAGAAATATCAACTCTATTCATATCTATGCGTCTAGAAGGTCTCTCCAAGCTCGAAACATATACTTCGTCCCTAAATACTTCTACAAAACGATACATATGTATAATTTCTCCTCCCATATCATCACCCAAATTTAAAATATGAGCCTCTACAAATAATCCATGAAACCTATCGGGTATGTACGACAATTCATTGGAATTAGAAGATTTATCCGTACAAGAAAACAAAACGAATACAATTATTAATAAACCTATTTTTTTCATATACGCTCCTTAAAAATACTCTTAAAATTTTTTTGATTATATTATACTTCAACAATACCTTTTTGTAAAGTGTTATAATACTAAATTAATGATTTTTCTATTGGGTAAAAGGAATAGCATTTAAGTTATGTAATATTTAGCTATAAATTGTGCGAGTGGTTGTAGGCAGGCGGGGTAGTAGATAAGAAAAATTAAATTACTTGGTGCATAATATAAATATTATAAAGTAAAGCCATATCCTAAGATATGGCTTTGTAGCTAAATTAATTACCAATAACCATAGTAATATCATCACGCAAAGTTGCAAGCGCTCTGCTGTCGGAACCTCTTTGCCAAACACCGCCACGTTGGCGACGTTCTGCTTCAATATTAAGTATCATCTGGGTTCGGTTAGGGTTAAAATTGATAAGGACGCGTACCCTATAATCTTCAACAGTTGTCCCTCTAACATTCCACGAATAATTCCATTGAGTACGGATATAACCAACTTCCGGCTGTATCATCTCGATATGAAAGTTATGCCTGCTAAGTATAAAGCTTGCTTCACGCAGCGCTAAATCGGCTGCTACACCTTGCCTAAGTAAAATAGCAGTTTCACCGGAAGCCCCTCGTACAAAGGTAGTTGATGTGGTTAAACAGCTAACCGCTACCATTGTAAATAGCAATATTGCTGCTTTGCCGGCGGTTTTCCAGCTAAATTTTTTATTTACCATTTTTCTCTCCTTTTATTTTGGTAATTGTTATATAAAACACTTTACCATCATAAATTAAAACTGTCAATACTTATAATACTTTTTTATTTAATATAATTGTAAAAACACAATCATAATCAAAAAGTGTTATAAGTATTGACAGTTTTAATTTATGGTTTAATCCGGTTAGTTTCGTCATTGATTAATTAGCTTAAAACAGTTATATTAAGCCCATGCGGGCAACCCTTTCACTTTTTACCTTCCATCTTTCATTTATCTATCGTTTAGCTTTAGTACTGATAAGTGCGGTCTCCTTTGCTTTAACTAGCCCCAACGAGCTGGCCCTTAATGGGTTTGGCCCGCTAGGTTTTATTAGTCTTGTGCCGCTGGCAATAGCTTTATACCATACCAAAGGTTTTGGGCAGTTTAGCTTGTTGCTTTTTTGTTTTAATGCCGTGCGTACGGCCATAAGCAGTTATTGGCTGCTTTTCTTTTTTGAGTTTGGCCTGCTTACCTATAGTAGTACCACCATTGGGGTAGGTATTGCCGGTATGATAGGCTTAAGTTTTTTATATTTTATTAAAGACAAACCGGCTATTTTCCGTGCTTTATGGTTTGCCCTGTTATGGACATTGTACGAATATATGCAGTCGCGCGGTTACTGGGCATATCCTTGGGGGTTAATTGCTTATAGTTTACATACCATGCCGCTTTTTAACCAAATTGTGGATAGTACTGGGCCGTGGGGCTTATCTTTTATCTTTGCTTTAATTAATGCCTGTTTAGCCGAGCTAATAATAACCTTTACCAAAACCGGCAATTTAAAAAGAAGTTTTAACAAATTAAAAGCGCTGCTCCTTGTTACCTGTTCCTTGTTCCTTATTACTTTAACTTACGGTACTATACGGTACTTTAGTTATTTTAGCCACGATAAACAAGTAAACCTTTTATTAAGTCAGCAAGATTTAGATACGTGGTTTACCGGCGATATTCAAAATGTAACGGCTCATATTAATGTAAGCCTAGAAGCCTTAGCCGCTAATCCCGGTTTCTACCCTGATTTAATCGTCTCGGGTGAAACCATTATTAGCGGCAATTATTTTGAAAATTTTTCCCGCTACTTTCCCACCAACTTTACTTTGCAAGATTTTATTGCCTACACTAATACCTACCATTTAATTGGTAGCCGCTGGCAAGGTACGTTAGGCGACCATAACGGCACCTTATTAGTAAATAACCGCGGCGAAGTATTGGCCAGATATGCTAAACGCCACTTAGTACCAATGGCCGAAGGGTTTCCGCTCACTAATTTTGATTGGGCTTTTCTCTTTTTTGAAAATGTATTGGGCATTAGCCCGGCTTGGCAGCCCGGCAATATGGATACCCTCTTTGTTTTACCTACCCGGCACGGTGATACTATTTATTTTACCACCCCCATTTGTTATGAAGATGCCTTTAGCTACATTACCCGCCATCAGGCTAGGCTTGGAGCCGACTTATTTATTACCCCCACGAACGATGCTTGGTCGCGGCGGGAAGTGGCTATGCAGCAGCACTTGGTAGCTTCGCTCTTTCGCCCTATCGAAACACGGCGTACTTTAGCTCGGGCTGCTAACGCCGGTATTACCGCTATCATTGATGAACGCGGGCGGATAACCCAGCAGATAGAGCCCTTTACCGATATGGCTTTATTAGCCGAGCTTAACCTACATACTACCACTACTACTTTTTATGTAAAATTTGGCGATTGGTTAATTGCCGTTTTTATTATCATTTTATTATTGCAGCTAAAAAAACTTTATTGGCCGGGTAAACTCTTTAAAAAAAATGATTAAAAAACGTTATTTTATCATTAAAATTGGCTTACTGTTATCTTTGTTCGTTTATATAGAACTTAGCCGTTTACAGTTAGGCAGTGCTATTATTTTAAGTTATAACGTACAAAATTTATTTGATGATATTACAACCGGTACCGAATACAACGAGTTTACCTGCCCCAATTGGACTACCCGCCACTACGAAAGCCGTTTGGTAAGTTTAAGTGAGGTTTTTACGGCCATTAAATTACATAAAGGCCGCCCCGATTTAATCTTTTTGCAAGAAGTAGAAAGTGCCGAAGCTTTAGCGGCTTTACTTAAAGCTACGCCGGCACTAGGCCGTATGCAGCCGGTATTTGCTAAGCACCCGCAAGCGGCCATTGGTTTGGCTATGCTCAGTCGTTACCCTATTACGCAGGTAGAGTTACTGGACAGCAGCCTTTTTAATACTATCTCGCGGCCAATTATGGTGGTTCATTTAAATATTAAAGGGAAAACAGTGATAGCTATTAATGTACATTTGCCCAGCCAGCTTAACCCCGATGGCCAGATAACCCGTGCCGCCGCTATTAATTTAATTGCTAAAAAGCTTAAAGATTTACAGGTTAGCGGCTTTAATTATTTTATGGTGGCCGGTGATTTTAACAGCGATAACAGTGATGAACTATTTGGCCCTTTGTTAGAACTGGGTTTAATTAATGTACTGGCACACGAAACGGGCAGCTACTATTTTAGAGGAAATTGGCAGCAGTTAGACCAAATTTATCTTTCACCGGCTTTATTTGAGCGGCAGAGCCCTCTTAAAATAGGCAGAGCTAACAACATTCGTTTAGCGCCTTTGCTTACCCCTTTAAATGATGATGAAGATAGCTACCTTATCCCTTTTCGTTTTGCCAGCTACGCTATGCGCGGTTTTAGCGACCATCTACCGGTTATGCTGCATATTAATTATTAAAGAAAATCTCTGCGCCATTGGTTATTTGGCCTAAATGCATATCAAAGCCTTCGTTAGAAAGGCCTGTTTCATTGTTAGCGTTTCCAGCTTCCATATAGTTATGGCTGTTTAACAAAGCCTGCATATTGGCAAACCCTCTGTCAACGGAATGTTCCAGTCTATCTACAGATTGCTGAATATCATCTAACCCATTATCATCACCATTACCCGTTAAAACTTCTCCCCTTGTCGGAGTGGCCACTATACTAGCGGTAATACTATCTCTTAAATTATCTAACTGGCTAATACCGCCGGTTATCTGCTGGGTTAAATTAAATTCGTTATCGGTATTACTTTGTGAGCTGCCGGGAAAGAGCTTACCCCATGCCGCCTCACCCATGCGGCCGGCTGCACTAGTTCCTTCGTGAGGGGCAACGCCCATAGCGGCAAAGCCGGCAGGTATAACCCGATTAATGGCAATATCTAACCAATTAGGCATAGTACGTTGGTTACGGGTAGGCTGCATAGTGGTAATGGTGTTAAAAATGGTAATTAAAGTAGTTAAATCGTCTCTAAACTCGGTAAGCCATAAAGGCGGCTCATCGTTACTTTGAGTGTTATTTTCACCGCTAAGCAAAGCAAAAAGGCCTTGAAATTGGCTAAGAATTTGTACAGTTTGTTCGGCAATTAAACGCTCTACTTTGGCGGCGCAATCGCAAATGTGAACGATGGTTTGCATGGCCTGCGCAGCTTGAGGTGTTAAGGCTAAAACGGGCTCCTGATTAATTTGCGGGGCGATAGCTTGCGAGTTTTGGTCAGTTGTGGCATCGGAGATACTCGGGGTGATTACGTTGGTAATTTGGCCGCCTACTTCGGTTGAGGTACTCCTTTGCTGTCTAATTGGGCCTATGTTTCCTTCTATATCCCATGAATCATCTGTTTTTGTCATAATTTTACTCCTTGTTATCTTGAATTGTTCAGGAATAAAGTATCGTTGGTGGGTTAGTTCGCTTTAGTGAAAAGTTTAGAAAAATCTATTTCCAATCAAACCTAATTATAAAAGCTTCTACCATAGGCTGGGTGTGAATAAAAAAAGCTTGAAAAAAATCGTAATGCCTACTAGGCATAATAATATAGGTATCTTGTTCTATACCTCCAAGAGCCATCATTAATAACGGGAAAAGCCTATGGATATCTTGCCTGATATCATCAAAATTATTCTTTAAAACTAAAGATATATAATTAAGGGTCTCTAAAAATTGATTACCATCTCCAGTCAGAAATAGATGAAAATTACTCCAATCATTAGCTGGACGTAATTGTAAACTGACAGACATAGTATAATCCCAAAGTATCATAGAGGTTATTGTCCAGTCATCTATATCAAATATAGTATTTCTTTCAGAGTTTGTTGTAGGATTATAAACGTAAGCTTTTGCATTACCCGCTAAAACCATTAAAAATACACTTAGCCATAAAACTTTGAGTGGGTTCATATTTACCTCGTTATTATTTTACTAAATTATATATGTTAAATAATGATTTGTAAAGAGTGAGTTTGTAAAATTATTCTGAAATAAAGTATCGTTGGTGGGTTAGTTCGCTTTAGTAAAAAATTTAGAAAGTTTATTACCAACCCCATCTAGTCATAAGGCTTTCTGCTATTGGTTTAGTATATATAAAAAAGAATTGAAAAAATCATGATGAATACTGGGTATTATTACATTTGTATCTTATTCATTACCGTCCAATAGTCCCATTAATAGAAGTTTCATTCTAGAAATATCTCTAATGGTAGAATTAGGGGTATTAGCTATAACTAAGGTTATATAATTAAGAGTTTCTAAAAATTGGGCACTCTCATTAATTAAATTCGGAAGTATCCCTCGATAAGTGATAAAATCAATTAACTAATATCTATACAAAATCAAGAGTAACTAAACCTACGCTTTATATTACCAAAAAATCTAATTTTAGTCTTGACTTTTTATGAAA
>Ga0131853_10011980_pt1 | contig 15869 bp, 9 predicted proteins | sample TergutLab28metaG_FD_92764 | JGI IMG/M metagenome (GOLD analysis project Ga0131853, IMG submission 92764) | Labiotermes labralis P1 segment gut microbial communities from Petit-Saut dam, French Guiana - Lab288 P1 (version 2) (version 2) | ecosystem: Host-associated > Arthropoda: Insects >...
ATAGTCACAGTTTCTTGCAACACAGTTCCTTGTACTAACATTACCTGCACTACAATAACATAGTCACAGTTTCTTGCAACACAGTTCCTTGTACTAACGTTACATGCACTACAATAACATAGTAACAGTTTCTTGCAACACATTTCCTTGTACTAACATTACGGGTATTACAGTTCACAATGTTACTACTTCTTGTACCACATTTTTTTGCACTAATGTTACTTCTACAATTCCACACGTGACAGCACAGTGGGTCCTGTTGCAGGTGTGGATTGCATTATGGTCCGGTCTCTGCTTCGTGTCCACACTGATGACTCTGACCACGTTCCTCATCGACACCCAGCGATTTAAATACCCGGAGAGGCCAATCGTGTTCCTATCAGCGTGCTATTTCATGGTCAGCATTGGCTATCTGGTGCGGGTCATTCTGGGTCACGAAGAGGTCGCCTGCGAGGGCAGCATGATCCGATACAGCTCCACGGGACCCGTGGCCTGCACTATGGTCTTCTTGCTGGTCTACTACTTCGGCATGGCCTCTTCTATATGGTAGGTCTGCCACAATAATGTCACGCATTCCTATTTGTAGGAGTCTTAACTAAGGAGTCTTTAACTTTTGCCACGCTACGAACAAAATACATTGTTTAGAATTACCGATTGAATTTACTTGTAGCATATCTATTCAGCGTTGTTAGAGGACACCAAAAGCATTACGGATGTCCAAGCCCGTATAGCCTTAAAGTGGATGGAAGGACAGGGGAACGAAGCCGTAGTAACGTTTTTCAGGGTTCTATGATGATATTCACTTGATGGATTTGGTAAGACTTGGAAGAAATTTGGTACAGGCTGTATCGTATCCGAAACTCGAAGAGCCTACACACTAAACGTAGGTCGGCAATTGTCATGAATTCAATATTCACGTCATTTTTTGGATTTGCGACGCTGACTGCATGAACAGTACTCGAGAAGCCGAAAATTGCTCAGTTGGTCGACAAACTACCAACCTGTCACTGATGCCTCCAACGGTCTGTGTCCTGTAAAGTGCACCCTAGGACAGGCCGTGAAGGCCCAAAGTGGGCGTAGAGGTGTACCTCTAGTGTTTCTCTTAACCTCGGTGCTAGATGGGGGTGGGTGGTCAACGCCACGCCCCGGCCGCTTTGCCTCCGGAGGATTTGTATGGTGAGCCAGTTTAATCCGTATTTGAGACCAGTTTTAATAATACCGTCCGATCTACATCTTCCAATTTGTCCCCTCCTTATGGATTTTTGTAAATAAAATTGATTTAATCAGTCGGCAACGCTCACTAAATAAGCTTATTTTTGGGTTGTGATTTTAACGAATCTGCCCTATACGATGGCCTTCATACTAATTCGGGAATAGTAAAAACGTAAAGTTAAAGTGTTCCCGTTACTGGCCCGGTGTGGCTCAGAGGGTGGGTAGAGGTATAGCTCTACTCTTCCATGACCGCGGCACTAGAAGGGGGTGATTAGTCAGCAGCACGCCCCGGCCGCACTTTACCCCTGGGAAAGACCCGGTATCAATTTTGCAGGAGGCTGGGTGGACCCCAGAGCCGGTCTGGACGGGCGGAATATCTCGTCCCCAACGGGATTCGATCCCGGACCGTCCAGCCCGTAGTCAGTCGTTATTCCGACTGAGCTACCCGGCCCACAATTCGGGAATAGTACGTACCTAAATTATGCTACGCCGCTCCCTTCCAAATCCATTTTAATGCGTTTCTGACCAATCATCCTATCATTCGATGCTACATAGTATGAGAAGATATAAAATAGAAACATTCCCCGACTTACGCAATCTTAAAAAGTAAAGAAAACAAATGAAAAAGATTAAAAAATAACATTTGTGAAAGGCATGACGGATATTCCCTTGCTGGAATGGAAGCACAATGAGAAGGTGGCGGAAGAATACTGCTGGGTGATAACACAAGCGGCAGGGCGGTCATGCTGCTGCCGATTACGTTCCTGCGTGCTGGAGGATGGATTTCATTTTGACTGCCTTGCATATACAGATATATTTATCCATATGTATAACCAATTCCGACTTGCTCAAAATTCGACTTGCGACGGCACTTCCGGGGTATGAATGTTGTGTAAGTCGGAGAGTGTCTGTACGTAGTATCCTGATCTTCAGAGCTCCAAATATCAAGTTTAGTCTTCGTTGTCTGGGTCGTGCTTCAGGAACATCCGTTCACCTCCCAGAGTGCAAGACATCGCGTCACCGGCTGTCCACCATCATTTACTGTTAATTTTCGCTTGCGCAGGTGGGTCATCCTGTCGTTCACGTGGTTCCTGGCGGCGGGACTCAAATGGGGCAACGAGGCCATCGCCGGTTACGCGCAGTATTTCCACCTGGCAGCGTGGCTCATCCCGACGGTGAAGTCAGTGGCGGTTCTCATTACCTCCGCGGTGGACGGCGATCCTGTTGCCGGCATTTGCTACGTTGGCAATCAGAACACCGACAACTTGAGGGGCTTCGTCCTGGCACCGCTCGTGGTGTATCTTCTAGTCGGAACATCGTTTCTTTTTGGAGGATTCGTTTCCTTATTCCGTATTCGTAATGTAATAAAACAACAAGGAGGTATTGGGGGTCGAAGCAAGGCCGACAAGTTAGAGAAATTAATGATAAGAATTGGGATTTTCAGTGTGCTGTACACCGTGCCAGCTACAGTGGTGATAGGATGTCACCTTTACGAAACTACTTTGTTTGAGGAGTGGATGAATCCCTTGGTGTGTCCATGTGAAGCGGCAGGGCCTCGTTCGAGGTTAATACCCCTCTACTCAGTTCTGATGCTCAAGTACTTCATGGCACTAGCGGTCGGCATCACGTCCGGCGTATGGATCTGGTCAGGAAAGACTTTAGACTCCTGGAAGCGACTTTCCAGGAGACTTTTTGGGACCAGCGGAGAGCCAGGCGCCGTTCTTATCAATCCGACGGCCAATAAACAACGTGCCGCCATTAAACAGCATTACGTGACGTCAGCGGGAGCCGCCCCAAGCAGCACCCTCTTGTCCGGGCCCCACATTACAGCTGCAGCACCGGGGAGTCTCCAGTCATCGAGTCAGCATCACTTTCACCATCATCAACAGCAACAACAACAGAGCCAACCGCTGAGTCATGTATGACAACAGCGACCTGCCATTGTGGCCACAAGTGATGCAGCAACGCACATGGATTCCGACTGTACTTTGGAAGATGAGGAACGTGGCGTGAAGGTGGTAGTGGCCCTACAGGGGCAACAGCGGGCAGCTTCTGAGGGACTTAGTAATTATGGTCCAGTGTAATGATGTCACAGGTATGAAAAATTCAGTGTTCAGTTCGAAATTCCGTACGCTAAAATACACGTAGATCAGAAGCAACGTCAGTTTTATAGTCTTATGCTGAAGGAGCAAGATAAGTCCTGTATAATTACTGGAAAACAATTCTAGAGTCGCAAACACGATGGTAGGAGAAGACTTGAAGAACGAAAGGCGTGGACAACTCTTGTGCCGCAGGGAGTGCGCCTCGCCCCTTTTTGTCCACTGGAAAGAGCTTCAGACATTATGCATTCCGTTTAATTTCTGCCCAGTCATCGGTCAAATGACGTTAAAAGGGAAGACGTTACGAATGACAAGGCAGTAAAATAAATGGAATACAGAACTGTATAAAGGGGGTGAAATATTGTGTAAGAAAGAAATTGACATTTGAAATTCAAATGTAACTGTCTTCTCAATCAAATGCACAAATGAAGTGAAAAAAAAATTACATTCTCTTGCCAGGAGAATAATAAAAATGGAGTAACTGGTTCAAAAAAAAAAGGGGGGGAGGGGGTGTCTTATAATGTGATTTTTATCAACCTGTAGTAGTTAAACGTTACTTATGGAAGTGTCAATTGTGTCTTTACACTAGACAGAATGGACTTCTGCCCTCCATGTTTATTTAGGAGTTTTTTTTTTAAATGGCGCCATTAGTACATGTTCTTAATATAATAAATTTCCAGTGCAATAATTTCCATTACTGTACGGCATTACACTTACTGACAACATTGCAGTTTTCTAGATCAAATATAAAAAAAAAAACTAATTGAAGATAGGGTGTACTCGGTGGCATAGTTGGTTGAGACACTCCGCTACAAGCCGAAAGTTTGCGGGTTCGATTCCCGACGTGGTCATTGGGATTTTTAATTGATTTAATCCTTCCGTCCGCATTATGGCCCTGGGGTCGACTCAGCCTCTGACAAAAATGAGTACCAGGGGTATCTCCTGGAAACTAAAGGCGACCGGTGTGTAGGGCTGACCTTCCCATCTTCGTGTGCCGATTGTATAGAAATTCTGGGAGTGGAACTTCCTGGACACTTAAGGACCTGCCCAGGCCTGTGTAGGGACAATTTTAAATTTCACTTGAAAATACAGAACAAGAAAGCTTCATAACCTTGTAGGATTTGTGATGTTTCTGTTGAAATATATAAGAAACTGTTGGGCGTATCAATTTGCCCGCAAAAAAGCAGATATGAATTATGGCAAAAGGGGTTTTTGGACTTGCCGCTAATCAAACAGTAACAAAAACGAATTTAAATTTGTGACTGCTTGGTGAAAGACACTGACAGACGAAAAATTGTATTCATGAAGAAACTAATAGCAGAATAAATTAAGAGAATACACCTGCCATGCAATTCAGATTTTTAAAATATATCCTACGTAAAATCGTGAAGATTAAAGTATACAGATATATATATATATATATATATATATATAATAGCCTGTAGCTGCGAATGGGTGAAAAACTCGGAACTGATCATGTTAGAGAACATCTGGTTAAGGGGAATATTTGGACATGAGGGGAAGGAAGTGATAGGAGGGCGCAGAAAACTGTGTAATGAGGAGCTTCATGAATTGAATTGCTCCACAGATATTGTTGGGATACGAAAATCAAGGAAAGATGGGCGAGGCATGTAACACGTATGGGACAGAAATTGAAAATTTTTAAAATGAACCTTGTACAAAAGTTACCACTAGGAAAATCTATGAATATACCTACTTACTTACTTAACTCCATGGAGAAGCTAACTGGTTTTCAGCTAGTCAAGAAATTCCCCACATTTTATGGAACTCGAAGGTTCATTACCGCATTCACAAATACCCGCCACATGTCCCTATCCTGAGCGAGCTCGATCCAGTCCATACCCCATATCCCACTTCCTAAATATCCATCTTAATATTATCCTCCCATCTACGTCTAAGTCTCCCAAGTGGTCTCTTTCCCTCAGGTTTCCCTACCAAAACCCTGTATAAGCCTCTCCTCGCCCTCATCCGCGCTACATGTCCCTCCCATCTCATTCTTCTCGATTGCATCAACCGAACAGTATTGGTTCTGTGGTTCGTTGACGAATATGGACAAACAATATATGAAAATGTCATCTTTCAAAAACGCAAGAACTTACATTTCTTTATGGAGTAACTGGAAATTATTGTGCTGGCGATTACTAATAGGCCTAAATTTATACGAGTCAGAAGGCGCCAGAAATCTGATTAAAATAAATACGTAAACCGTCTCAATTTATTTCAGTAACTGTTTGAAATATCCACGAGTCCCTTAAAAATCCATAAATTACAATTAAAAATAATTTGAAAAAAATCGTCCTCTGTAATGTAAGCTATTGTTTCTATTATGACAGTACTGGAGAATTTATTTCGTGTTCTTTATAGCAACAACAGAACTTCCGCAAAGCAGATAAGCGATTTCATACGAACTAACTGGTGCAATCGCATTCTACTGATGAACTCACAAAACACCGAAACTGTGGCACAAATGTCTTCTCTGCTTGCACAGAGAGTAGCGTTGGATATTTTCCTGGAGATACAAGTAAATAAAATACCAACGTGAATTTTATACGTAATTAAATGGGTGCAAGTAGATTTCAAAATCTCAGTGTGTGTTTATAAATATTAATGTTGTATATTATCTCTGTGTTACAGTGTATGTATTGTGCGTGTGCGTGTGTGTGTATGTATATATACAGTCATGACAGAAATTGTCAGTTAAGGTTATGTCACATCTTGATACGTTCTGGAGACTTCTCTCACTCCTACCACTCTAACCAACCCCGTTAGAGTTTCGGCTGGGAGATTTACTATCCTGACCGTGGTTATACGTGGTTTTTCTCAGTCCTTCCAATAATTCTGGGATATTACTGCGAGTTGGCCGCAACCCATTTCTTACTAATCCCTTCGAAATAATCATTCACTAGTCATCTTACCTCTCGATGCTCTACGCGTATAGTCTGAGATGCTAGCGGCGTTCATAAATGAAATTAATCTCACATAAAGTATTCTTCTGTTGACAGAATCAAGGCACATAAAATTCACAGGACCGTTTATGTTCGAAATGCAAAAGTTTGTTACAGATTAATAAACAATGCTTACGACACATACAAATTCACAGATTTATTTGTAATTTATATGTGGTTTCCAATTTAATATTTTTGTTTGCTTTCGACGAGTAAATATTTCCTCAGGGGTGTCAAAATTGATATTGTAACCTTATGACTTAAACAGTGCCCAGTTTCACAAGTACTTAGCGACGTTTCGGCGGAATCTGATGTCTCCTTCGTCAGTTTGCACTTTAATATCTTTAATGGTTCCAGACTAGATTGTCCCCCTCTAGAACCACGTTTAAGCTAAGAAATAAGTTCTTCTGGGTTATTATGCAGCGAGTAGAGTACTAATTTCTTACCGAAGTTCCGGATAACCTATCCGTCCCAACTTCAGGGTTTTGACCCCTGAAATTACCACAGCTCGCTGCGTAATAACCCAGAAAAGCGCAGTTCGCATCTACTTCGCGGCGGGAGCCTGAAATCACGCACGTTTAATTTACTTTCTTGGCCTTGGCACAGTGACTTACTACTGAATTCACATTCAGTGCAGAGTCTGCGGTCCGGTGTCACATAAAATTCACAGGCTATCTCGAAAAGTGTAACACATCTGCGATAACGTCTCGAGTCGCAACTTTTGGATCGCTTTGAGGTAACTCATTCCAGAAATCGCCTCCCAAGATTATTCAGCTGATGGTATCCAACATTAGCTGCGTCACAGAAGTTACAAATATCCGGGGAAACGTCAACTCTTGGAAGACAATTCTGTTTAGCCAATTAATCTGCCATTTAACAAAAAGCGTCGAACACTACTGAAGACCGATTTCAGTGCTACAGTCTTTCAACCTTTACAGACTGAAAAGAACATGAATTTTATAGAAAGATCCAGATCGTACCGCGCAGTAAACACAATTTCTCGGTTATAAAAACCAGTCAGTTAATGCTGTGTAATCGCTGTTTGTTCTCAGATCCAAACAAAACACATAGACACAGCTGCGTGGGCACAACGTAGGATTTTCGATGTTGAACAGAGTGGTACATATAGTAACCACTGTGATTTAAAGGGATAATTGGTGAATGGAGTATCGAGTTAGTTCTATTTCTCAAGTCAAATTCCTGGAATTCTAACTTTATTCCTCCCGTCATCCATGTGTCGTGAACGACAAATAGTGTCTTGATTTAAATAAAAAGAACGAAGCATGAAAGCAACCCATATTATCCGCACAAAAAATACTGAACTCTTAAGTTCAAGCAATGGATTAAGCTCTGCACACCTGCGAGCAGCGAAAACTCTGAAACAAATTTGTCCCCTACGCCTAAGAATCACGACATTAAGATATACAGGAATATAGCAGCAAAAAAGCTCACACATTCATAACTTCAGCATATGGTGGAGGTAAATTTCGATCGCTTTATTCCCATGGAAATAGTCTAACATGTCACTTGGATAGGAGACTAGACGACCCTCGGATCGGCCTAGATGTGAAGAAGAAGACAGTAAACCTAGTCCTCCTTAGAATCGAAATCTGCTCCAGTCCGCGGCCAGCTTTTTTGACTGAGTTATCCCAGCTCAAGTTTCTCCTCAAAATGCAAAATACGATTTAACCACACAATTTCATTTCTTCCAGTGTTTGATAAACACAATGTTGCAGCTGCAGAACATATCACGATTGCGATGTGACACTGACACACCTACGTACTGCGACGTGGTACTTTTCAACTTTATATAAAACAGACTTTTATATAAAATTATCTTTGAAAATACAGTGGACTCCCTCTTAACCGGCATAAGCACGACCATGTTGCAGGGCGGTTAATCGAAAAGTGGGTTAATCCGAGGAAAGCAGGAATGAAGAACTAATAGAAGTGAAGCATTAAGTGACGAAGAATCACTGCGACTGACAAAGGATTAAAAAAAACTATCAATTACTGACACACCATTAAATAATGTTTAAAAAATATGAATATAATACAGGGTGATTCAAAAATATGGACCCAATTGAACAGTAAACGGCGCCTCAACACACGCCAGACAGTTGGTTGCGGTATTCCAAGTTCTCTGCTCGCTCTACGGGTTGACTAAGACGAAACGCACGATGCACAGCAGTCACCGGCTCAGTTTTAGTGAACTCACGATCGCAAAAAATTTTGTGCTGCTTAGTAGCCATTTTGCTCTCAATTGACGCTGCCGCATGGCTGTGCAATAGGCGAGCGCTCTAGCGGTGATGTTTGAAAATTTAGGATCTCCTCTTTCAAATGTTACGTAGATTATTTATATGCCATGTATAGTTCAGGAAATGTAGATGTACGAAATTGAGTCCATTTGAATCACGCTGTATAATAATATAATAAGTTACTGAAGCATCATGAATGTAACTATATCAATCTATTTACTTCTTTTTTTTTTTAACTAAAGAGGCGGTTAAGCCCTAGGGCCGGGTACAAGAGTGTCGGTTAGGGGAAGAGTCCCACCGAGAATTTTAACGCCTTCGAAGTGTCGAGAATGATGTAGCACTCGACAAGGCGTAACATCCCACAAGACCTGAATCTTCAGCAGCTGCGCTGGAAGTGCACTATAATACGCGGTAAATGTATCATTAAAAAGAGCCTAAATCTTTTTCTGTTCTGTTGAAAGACGTCTTTTTTTTTTACTACACAGACTATACAGAATGGAATAGTTGGATGACTCTGAATGACGAAACGTAAAGAATAAGAAAATAAGTGGCCGTGGTCTATTTTAATATATCGCATAGTGTCTGAATTGATGGAGAAAGATCAGAAACCTCAACTTCGATGCCGGCTTGCTAGACGAGAATCCAACCAGGGTCTCCCGAATACAAACTAGGAGTGGGAACCACTGGACAGTGATGTCTGTCGGAGAGCTTAGCTGATACTGAATGGCGGCTTTACCAAAATACGTACCGTAACAGCGCAAAATGATTAAAAGAGAAGCGAAGAAACTTGTAGGGGGGCGATAAACGCTTCTTCGTGGCTTATTTAGCGACGCTGTCAGTACGTGTGTTACACAGCGTCTGCGGCATATGAATGAAGGTGAATAAGGTCATTGGTGGATGATGACTGACGGTAAAATCGAAATACTATAAGCAAATACCGTCACATTGCCACTTTGTCCACCATAAATCGCACATGAACTGCCCTGATACAGAACCTAAGATTCGGGGGGGAGGGGGAAGCCGGCGAGTTATCTCATGAGTTTCTATAGGTTAAAGCTACCGTGCCTAAGGACACGATAAAAGGAACGTCCTGTATTTTAAAGTTCCGACCACATTCTTCCATTTCCACATTGAACTTCATTCTGGATCACGTTCCCAAGTGACTCGACGTTTCAGTATCTGCAATAGCTTCCTTAAATAAGCTAACAATAATTGAAGTCTACAAGACCAGTCGACTGATACGTAGAATCAGTTGTTTGTTCCGTCGCTTTTTAGGTGCATTCGCAAACTTGTGCGAAACGACTATTAGTTTCGTCATGTCTGTCTGCACGGAACAACTCGGCTCCCAGTGGGAGGATTTTAATTAAATTTTATATTGGAGGATTTTATTTTTTCAAAATCTGTCGAGAAAATTGAATTTGTATTAAAATCCGACAATAATAAGTGCTCTGTAAATAAAAACCTATGTACATTTATGATGATAAGTTACCTCTCTGAACTCTTCTTCTAATGAGATGTTTCAGATAAAAGTTGTAGAAAAAATCAAAACAAATTTTATGCTCAATATCCCCCCCCCCTCCGAAATCGTGCCCTTTATGACATAATGCAGGAAAGTATGGTAGAGACAGACAGGCCACACATGGCAATATAATAAGGCGCATGCGCATTTCATGCTGGATAACTAAGGCTACAGACACACACCCAGAATGTGTAATACTTATTGCTCTTCCACTACAAAAGTGGTTGCGCGAACGCGCCTCAATATTGCGTTTTGCCTACATCGCCCTATTGCATTACATGCTGTTCTTCATGGCTCTTATAAACGTCAGTTTGGAGATTACAAAGAAAGTACGATTATAAGTTTTAGTTCTTTCTTTCCAATAGTACGCTCGTTTCAAAATAAACAGGCCTACTACATATCCTCTAAAAAACATGATAACAACATAATGGTCTTCTGGGATGTGACGCCGTGTAGTTTGATAGCTTGTACATAAAATAGCTGCATTATCGAAGGAGAATAATTCGTTTATCATAATCTGGAATTACTTTACTGTTCATAATTTCCATTACTGTATACGATATTAGCTTAATTTTGTTGTAAACATTTTAATATTTATGCTCTGAATGAGCCAAAACATTGTTATGTTTATGTTAAACTTATTTATATTAAATGCTGTCAGTTACAAAAATGTAGGAATCACGACAGGTCTGTATATCATTCTTATAGCTGTAGTGATGACAGTAAGTAACAGAGCCAGGGAAATCCTCACGACTGCCATTCCATGTTATGGCGTTTAGAACAAAATATATTAAACTCGTTAGAAACGAATTGGCGACTGAGGTTGAGGCCAGACTACTGTTGTTTGGGCTCGGTCTCCGTAAATGTGGAAGGTTTCACGTGCCCCAGCTAACGCAGTACGATGAATGGGCTCAAGCAGCTTGGCTGAGGTGTGATAATTCACAGACAGGCTTGCCAAGGCGCAGTGTTTTGGGTACTTAATCTACTGAACAAGGAGTCCGTGTACGGTAACAGTTACAGCGGGCATAATGAGCGCGAGCAGTAGCAATCTCGGCGCACCTTAAGAAATCCCATACTGTATTAGCTCTTTGTAAGCATAGGTAATCATTCTGTTAAGCGTTAAGTTCTGTGTTTACAGGATTATGTGGTTAAATAGCAAACTAAGATATGGTATAAGATTGCCATAAGCATCACACAATGAATGTTAGAGCTGAATGGTTCGCAAGTGCAAATATAAAAAAAAAATGTTGACGGTGCTTCTCAGACTCCACCGCAGAAATTGGTTATGCCGACTTCAACACTATAACATTATTTCGATGTTTTAGTGCAGGTTGTACGACGCAACTTTGTCTTACAGACGACTGACCACCCTAAACTGACACGGTTTTACTGCACTTAATGCGTCATGTAAGTTTTCGGGCGTTACCGGTCGGTGATGCTCGAATGCCGAATTATAGCCTTCTGGGTTACTACACCGCATAGAGTCACGAATTTTCTCCGAAGTTTCCAGAATTATAGCCTTCTGGGTTACTACACCGCATAGAATCACGAATTTTCTCCGACCGTTTCCCGAATTATAGCCTTCTGGGTTACTACACCGCATAGAATCACGAATTTTCTCCGACGTTTCCCGAATTATAGCCTTCTGGGTTACTACACCGCATAGAGTCACGAATTTTCTCCGACCGTTTCCCGAATTATAGCCTTCTGGGTTACTACACCGCATAGAATCACGAATTTTCTCCGACGTTTCCCGAATTATAGCCTTCTGGGTTACTACACCGCATAGAATCACGAATTTTCTCCGACGTTTCCCGAATTATAGCCTTCTGGTTTACTACACCGCACAGAATCACGAATTTTCTCCTATGATTCCCGAATTATAGCCTTCTGGGTTACTACACCGCATAGAATCACGAACTTTCTTCGACGTTTCGGAGAATCCTTGCTGATACCATCTCCAGGGTGAGTTATTTAGGTTCAGGCGTGTGTTTGAAGCGAATGGGAGAGCAAACTTACGACACGCAAAGTGTAAAAGAAAGGATGACTGATTACATGAAGGTGGCATTCGGCCGAAAAGCTCAGACGAAATGTAAAAGCATTCGCAGACTAATGACTGCGTGGGTTTATGATGATGGTCTACATTTCGCTCGTTAGGACAGAGAAATAGAGGCCGACCAGGCGGGAGAACCTTCCAATTTACTCACTAATATTCTCTCTCGCTTTATTTGGCATTACTTCTCCACAGACTTTGAACAATAAATTTGAGCATCCAGTGACATTCGCCATTAATACACGGAAGGGACAGCATTTTTTGTACGCTTGTATGCTGTGTTGACACTCACGCAGGTCGGTGCGGAGCGACTGTAACGGGATTGGGGGGTTAGTCTTGTGAAGAAACGCCTGGCGATTAGAATTTTCGTGACCCCACCACTTGTTAAACCCCTGCCAATTATATACTAGTGGTTTGTACAGTTTCACCATATGTCTTACAGATAAAACGGGAAAATTATGGAAGGGAAGCAAATGTCGTCGCTATAAGAAACAAGCTTTTCAGGGCGGGGATATGGAAGGAATTTCGCTTGTAAATTACTGATCTACTTCCAATTTTGGGATAATGTCTAGTAAAATTTTCTGTCATATGCCGACGGATTTTTAAGCGAGTTCACAAAACTGCGAAAAGCGACCAACAGCTTCGTCATGTCTGTCTGTCTACGTCTTTCCATCCGCCCGCATGGAACAGCTCGGCTCCCACTGGACGGATTTTCATGAAATTTGATACTCGATTATTCTTCGAAAATCTCGGACAAAATTCAAGTTTCATTAATATCTGGCAAGAATAAACGGTACTTTACATAAAGACCTATGCACATTTATGATAACACCTGCCTCAGTTCTTCTTCGAATGAGAAAAGTTTCAGACAAAAGTTGTAGAGAAAATCAGAACACATTTTGTGTTCAATAACATTTTCCGAAAGTTATTGCACAGGACTAATGTGCAAAAATATGGTACAGCCATACGGGCCAAAGATGCACATTGCATGCTGGATAATAGGGCTACAGACACACACTTAGAATATGTAAAATACTTATTACTTTACCACAGCAAAAATGGCTATGCCAACGCGACTCCATGTTGCGTTGTACGTATATTGTCTGTACTGTTCGTATTTCCGTGCGGAAGAATAAGTAAATGTACGCATAGAATAGGGTTTTAAAAATATCAGACACTGTTACATTTTTTCATGAATGAAGACTTTCGATGATTTCAGGTACCACGATTTTTATTACAGTACCAAGAGGTCACTGATGTTTTATTTATCCGTGCCTCAAAGTTTCCGGGATTTTCAAATTACTGCAGCACAGATACGACAATATCGGAATTCTTTTCAGTTCAATAAATAGGAAACCACGTCACAGATGTTCTTGACGCGTCACAATTAAAAAAAAAAATGTTATCCGACTTCTGATTGATTTTTAGTCTTGAATCACATTTGGCAGTGGACTCACGTTCTCTTCTGCAGATGATGGTACATTTGTAAGAGGAGGAGCTTTCTTTTCGGTGAAGATTTCGGTACAGAACGCCGATTTTAATAATAAACAAACTTGTCCATAATGAATGTTGGCCAATAGCCATTTCCGTACCGAGCAGCTTAGCGTAGCGGTAACGCTGTAGAACGTATGATCGGAATGTTCGTCGCAACATCACCCATCCTTCGATTTTCATTGCTTTACTCATCCTCCCCAGGCAAATGGCAGGATACTATCTTCAATAGGCCATGTCCACATCCTTTCAAAACCTTCTAAATTCACCATTCGATGCTAGTGTCGGAGACAGTGATATACCACATATACACAATATCCTTCAATTCTACCGTACAGTTTAGCTTCCTGGTTATAACGATTTCATTTTTAGGGCGGATGGATGCAGGATGCTTCTCCGAAACGTCGGCATCCACCTAAGAGACCCATAAGATTAGATCTATAGCCGTGGGGGGGGGGGGGCAACTTCAACCTACAGGAGGGCCACATAATTCGTTCAGGACTCGCCTGAGGGCTGCACGGTGCGTAAATATATCAAAACGGGGGAAAAAAACGGGACTCCATATTACGTAGCGCCATCGCTGTGAAGAACGTCAATCGTATATTCTTCTATACTATCTCCTATTATGTTTCCAGTAATGGAAAACTGCTACACTTTCCTCTTAATTCACCGTCAGCAATTGTTCGTCTTTTCGACGCTATAAAGCGTCTAACCCAAACAGTCCTGAAAGCGTAGTTACAAAAACCTTATCAAATGAAACAGCTTCATATAACTTAATAAACAAAACGATATGCTCGATGAAGGTTACCGTCTCCTGGTATCCTGTGCGACGCCGTGTACGTTTTGGGCAAACGTACTGTCTGCATCTACAGAGCACTATTCTTCCTTGAAGATGAAGTACGTTCCTATGAAATGTCATTAAATTTCTACCAGACTACGCGGTGTCACGTCCGCGAATACGGCATTCTTCACAATTCACTACGATAACCTCAAATCTCGCATACGCCTGGTGTTTAAACTTCTTGGCCGCGGGTTTATTGAAAACTGGATAAGGGTTCATCAAGAGGATCATTCGTAGATACAGTGCAGGAATGAAAACATCGGAGGAAACCAGGTAGCATTTGGAAACGTTGTACAGCCCTGACGGTGCAGGCGGGCCCTAAAACTTTCGCGCATACCGGGGGAAGCTTTTCATGTATAAAAGGAAATTTGCAATTGTAATGTCGCGAGGGAATTTCATCAGCGGAGAATTCACAAGGAACATGGCGAGGGAGTAGAGGGGGGGGGGGGTTTGGTACATAAACGATATTATGCAAATATTAAGCATAGTAATGTGTTTTAGACTCTTGGTTACGCACTGGAAGTTCGATATATCTCGCTGGTTACTTCACACTTCACTTCCGGTTTTAATTGACGTAAAGTGATCAGTGGAATTCACGGAAGGAAAAAACTAACGTATGTCATAATTAGAGGGGCGCCCATTAATTTTGTTTGATAAGTATTTATTACACTTCTTTACGACAGAGACACGCCCGTACGTCTCTCTGGTCAGAGACCTAGTATCAGCGACTAAACCGTCTGTCGGATTTTCATGAAATTCGTTGTAGGAGGTCCTTACGAAGCGCTGTCAAGCAAGCGTGAGTTCCGAGATAATCGGCTCGACGACGGCCATTCTTCGTCCCGTGCCGTAAATGAATTTCTACCCGTATTTTCCTTAGGTCTTGACCGATTTACGTTAAATTTGGTACATGAGATCTACTGATAATGCCGGTGAGCAGTTACGAATTTCATGACACTTGATCCAGTGAAAGCAATACTTTATCCACGGGCGAAAATGAAATTTTAAAAGAAGATTTATTAAATGTTCTAAAGTTCCGCGAATATCGGCGTAGTGAAAGTAATACTATACCAAGGGCGAAAAATTAAATTTTTAGACGAAAATTTGTTGAACGTTTTTTAAGTTCGGTGAAAATCGGTTTTAGTGAAAGCCATATTTTACCTACGGGCGAAAATTAAATTTTAGGCGAAAATTTATTAAATGTGATTGTAAGTTCTGTGCAAATCGGCACAGTGAAAGGCCACACTTTACTAAATGGCGTATATGAATTTCTATCCACATTAATCACCAACACATGCACACTTTTTCATTTGACACTATAAAACTTTAATTTGTTAAAATATTTAAAATCTCCGACATGTTTCGGTTTACATTTAAACCATCTTCAGGGAGCCATTAGTTCATGCTAAAGTTACTTATCTCTTGTTGGTATG
>Ga0131853_10011982_pt1 | contig 15865 bp, 6 predicted proteins | sample TergutLab28metaG_FD_92764 | JGI IMG/M metagenome (GOLD analysis project Ga0131853, IMG submission 92764) | Labiotermes labralis P1 segment gut microbial communities from Petit-Saut dam, French Guiana - Lab288 P1 (version 2) (version 2) | ecosystem: Host-associated > Arthropoda: Insects >...
GGATTTTCATGTGAAGTGTTCAGAATCAATCTATGCCGAGACATACGATATCAATAAAAATTCCAAGTATGAAACTTCACGTAAAACCGCTGGTGGGAATGGTGCTGATCCACGCGGATGTATATTAAAAATTAATCAGGATATAAGCAAAATTGTAAAAAGTTTTGTTGAAATTTGGAAAGCTCTTGAAGCTTCAGGTAGTTTCCTGTAAGACAGTGCACCTACTGTCTTTTTTTAAAAGAGGCGTGACATTCTCACAGCGGCTCTGTTGAAGATTCGTCTTCTGCGACGTTGCGCCAAAATCGATTGGCAAAGTTTTGCCGCCGTTTCGAAAGATCGTAACACTTCATCTTCAGACCACACAGTTCCAGTTCTTTCGACGGCATATGACGTCCCAAAAGGACTGAATCTTCGAGACTCTAGTCTCGTTGTATATGAAGCTGTGAGCTTTGATATCATTGGTGAACACACAAGGGCGGGTTACATTCCGGTAGCTCCCCACTCCCCCCCCCCTTTAAAAAATGTGTATTGTAAACACGATGATATCAAAGATTATACGTAATTCACACTTCAGCCAAAATCACTCACTGAAATCGCCTGATGACTGGTACTTTGGAATACTGAAGAACAGTAAAAACTTACGAAGTTGTTTTTAGTTTTCACTGTAACCTAACGAGATGTCGGCTTGGAGTTTTAGACATGATTTTCGTAACAGGATGATGCATGGCTTATGGGCATTACTACAGGAGGTCTGTGCTGGAAAACGTTCATATAAATATGTGTCTGATTTTGTACGGTTACGGAGTTATGGCCGCTTGAAACTGAGAGTAGAGGGTAAAGATTTTTGAAAATAAATGGAACAAAATAATAAACAGGTACAATACCTAATATGTCAAATGGGCACAAGAAGATGTAGAAATGTCGAACAACCTGCTAAATAATAATAATAATAATACCTAATCGATTTAAAGTGCAAATTTCAGTTAACTGCAGGAAATTGCTTTCAATTTTAGACTGACCTGTGCTTTAAGCAGGCTTTCGAAAATGCCACCGCCAGCCCCACCTCACGCTGTCGCTCGGCTGTGAACAACGCGAGTTGCGATTTGCAGCGTCTGCTAAGAGTTCCTGTTCTACTTGGTTCAAGGTCGCGTAGTGTGACTTGCGATGCGAAGTTCACAGGAGGGCGTTGACGACAATTTAAAAACACCCATATGTCCTTAACCTTTGAGAATAAGTCTCATATCGATATTAATTTTTAGGTCATAATGGCCTAGGAAATAATCCCCTTTAGTAATGTTCACAAGTCATGGATCATTCTGTGTGTTTTCTCAGGATCCCCCCCCCCCTTCCCCCCGACCAAAGGAAATGGTTGCTGCTGTGGTTGGTATAGAGATACAAATGTTTCAAATAAGGTTGCTAAATCCATCTTCAACTTGTTCAAAGAACAGAGAACCTGCATACTAAACAACAAATTGAATTTAACAATACGAAAACACTGCAGTGATAGCAATTGAAATGAAAAAGAAAATACTCATGAATAATGACAGTAATTCAAAAGAAAATTTCGTGGGTTCAAATAAATCAGACCGTTCTTGTGTCACCAAAGGAATGTGTGTATTAATTAACAACAGTCACAAAACCATCACAATTCTGAGCGTCTTTCGTAGGATTTACACCTTAGTCCAACTGACGGTAAAATACCTTATGAAATACAAAGAAGTATTATAATGCTCCTGCGCTTGGTACTGCCCCCAGTCGGTGGAATGCCGGGCTCGTAGAACTGGGCTTGTCTGTCTCGCAAAGTATTTACTGATGTCCTGTTTGCCGCTTCCCCATCCACCCATGGAAAAATTTTTGCTCACTAATGGCCACCGTTAGAAATATAAGCGAAGAGTCAAAAAGTATGAGGCGGATATTCTGAGATCCTCACTTCCTCGGATATGATAAGCTGTTTGATAATTTATATTGTACATTATCTGAGGCTCATAGGAACGTAAAGGCCACCTCATGACAGCCCTCTGCTGGCAAACCGAGAAGACAGAGGTTTGACTGCAACCAATTCACAACCTCGGCATTAGACTTGTGTTGTTTAAGCTCCATGCTCCGACCGCTTTGCTCCCTGAAAAGACTCGATACCTATATCTAATATACACCGACAAATACCATCATATATTATTAAATTGCCACTTTATTAACACTAAACGTAGCTCCCACACATTTCAACCCTTAAAAGGTCATATTCAGGGAGTATAATTGATACATTCTATCAGCTTGGCTCAACAAAATGAATCACCAGTAGTGAAATTCAGCTTAGCGTGTACCGTGTTAGGTAGCAGCTGTATGACCCAGTATCTCTTGTAGAGAAGCCTGGGTAGGCTTCGGGGCTGGTCCGGACGGGCGCAGAAAAATTAATACCCACCGGAAATCTATCCCCGAGCAGCGGTTTGCTACACCGAAACGCTGTATAGCTTAAATAGTAAATAATATTTGTTATAAAGTACCAAATGCCTTTTATGAAAATTATCGTTTATTGTTTAAGACAAAAAAAGTCAGGACTACAGCAACAGCGTCATGATCAGCGCCTTCTGCCATTAGCTTCAGTCAGCATTTCCACTCGAAATGTGAAATAGTATTTGGTACAGATGTTATAGGCTTTTGCTTTCATTTAGATACTTTTAAAAAATTTTACTATTGCTAGTACGTGTAGCATCCTTAAAATATTATGGAAGAAACTGATATGACACTTCCCAATTTCATTTGCGACCCACCAATGACAGGCGCACCATCAGGTGAAAAGCAATGTCTTAATGTAATTACCTCCACAGTGCAGTCTCTTTGAGAAGCTAATGTTTGCTCAGATAGTGAAGAATTCCTCGTATTTTACAATAGTTGGAAAGTACCGTCACTGGTCACTGCTGTAAGCAAAATAAAAATTCGGAGTTAGATTATGTGTTCCACATCCGCGCATTATAATCAACAAAAGTTTATTTAGAAATATGTCTATAAATATGCAATTGCTGGTTTATCATTTAAGTATAAAATATAGGAGGGTAGTCTGGCCTTCAGATAAAGGCAGTACTACTCCATAATATTAACAAATAGCAGTTGAAATGGCCTAAAATTACAAAAGACGTGTACTTTCAACATGGCCACTGTGCGAACTTCATATCTCGCCTTGTGTTCTACAGCTAGTAACGTACATAAAGAACTCTTTTTAAAATATATACCCGGTAATGTTCTACTTGAACTGTAGGTGAAGTTAAAACAATTTTGAAATAGGATTAACATAACATAATTAACACACAAGCGCTGACACCACAGCTTATCATATTCAATTAAGTAATTCTTAAGGGGAAAGAGGGGCACGGACAGAGGAACATGACAGGGAATGTACGTTTAACATAACATTGACGGGCGTTCCTGAAATCATTGTTGCAGTGGTCAAGCAATAAATATTTCATATCTTGAAAGTACGTCTGTAGCTTTACTTACTCAACAAGCGATGTGCACCGTGCCATATACTTACCCATGGCTGTTCGCTCTGACATATATTTCCACATTACCTCACAAACGGCATGAATTTCGAAATAAAAATTTATTGAACATGAAGTGTGCTATTATTTTTTTGACAACTCTTAACTGAAAAGTTTTTGTCAAAAACTTTCATGTAAATTATCCCTTATTCTTGTCAGATTTTAATGAAACGTATCTTTTCTCGACATATTTTCGAAAAATAATCAAATACCAAATTTTATGAAAATCTGCTCTGTCAAAATAGAGTTGTTCCTTTCAGAAAGTCAGTCGGACAGACGGGCGGACGGACGGACGTTCGCACGGGCGGACGGACGGAGGGATACACGGAGAGACAGATATGATGAAGGTAAAAGTTGCTTTTCATAATATTTCTCATGCGCCTGAACAACAGTGAATTCTAATACATAAGCAGAAATAGCTGTTCTTCTTCCGGAATATGGTTCCATTCCTTCTCAATATCACAATATTCAGTAGCTAAAATTCTAGAGACAATATTGCACAAAAATTGAGAAAAACAAAACCCACTCATGAAATTTCAAAAGATTTGGAGTAAAGATTCCAATTGCATTCAGAATTTTTCCCACAATACTAGGACATCCTTTCAATAGCCATGGCTATTGGCCCATCCACCAGAAGTCTGGATGGGCCCCAGAAGCTCACTAGACAAAATTTCTCACCCCTGCCCGCAATTAATCCCGAGAATTTTTTACCTTCAACACACCTCTAATTGTAAATTCAGAATGATAAGCGACTTATACATACTTAGGACAATATGTTGGTTCACAGACCTAAAGAAAATGGTGCCATGAGGCCATTGCTTTATACCTGAAGTAATGTAAAGTTTCGACTGGCTTCACATGCCTTAGTACTTGGACTTGCTGCGGAATCTTGCGAGTAGAGCACTGGATCTTTATGCTAATTTTATTTCCTAATGCCTTTCACAAAGAAATATCCTATTCCTTTACCCTGTACGTTTCCAGTTTTCTTGGTTTGTACTAAATCACTTTGGAGAAGGCGGGCAAAAACTGACAACACGGTTTGAATGTCTCAGTAAACCTTCTCTTTCCTTGTAAGAGAACTCCGCTGCTTATGGTCTGGGATCGAACCCAATCCTTCTTGTTAGAGAACGGCGACTAACTGCCTGTGCCACGCGTGGCCTCTTATTTGAATATCGTAAAAGAGAAACGCATGCAGCACGCAAATCTTGTGGTCATTGCAAAGTATTTTGATCCCGTGGAGATTGTTTTGAAAAAAATCAGGACACTGTGTTACATGGCGTTGATAATATAACAATGCAATTGCCGGTGAAAGCTCAAGTTTTATTACCGAACTATGTGCGCATCAAGGAACAGCAGTGTTGCCTTACCACGTGCTTCATAAAGAATACTGTAAGGTACGGGAGCAAGAACGGCATACAAACTGTTTCAACAGTCTGAAAGATTTCAAGGAGACAAAATTTCATTTCATAGCACTTTACTTATTTTATTCATCTTTAGCTTCTGTAGCGACGTTGTCAGTAGCTCACACTACACAGCACTAAATGACTGAATGGCAGTGAATAATGAATGTAAACCGCTGTAGAAACAAATGACGTGATTTAAGACACCCTTCTGGATCTGCACGAGGTACTGGGGGTAACAAAGAAACCTGCAATCGCGATATCCAGCATTCCAAATTAAATTCGAAGTAGGCACATCCAAAATGTAAACTCGAACCTTAGCTCTTTGAAACACTTAGAACAATCCTGAGATTAAAATTTATACGAAGCCCTTTTGGGTTACAGCAGCGTTATTTTCATGTAGGTGTGTGCTAAAACCTTCGTTCAGAGCAATTTAAAAGTTAGTACCGAACAAAATGTACGGTAATTGAACCTAAATCACCACAACATAATACAGTAAATCTTTGCTTGATACCTGGCAATGTTATTGAATTATACCTCACATATTCAAAGAGTATCGCGCAACAGCTGTATCTTGTAGGAGATACAGCATATGGGGAAGTAGGCTCTACAATACAGAAGTACCAACCTGAAGAGTTAAATCAACAGGTGTATGAACCCGGCTGTGTTACTCACATATATTCTTTAAGAAAGGGTTATTATTTATAGTACTTGTACAGCTCAAAATATTAGAAATCAGTGTAACATGGTACTTGGAGAGAAAGTACGCTTTTGCAAATTGTAGTATTGTCCAGCCCCACTCTGAGCTGCCTGCCTGCACTTGCATTATTTATTGACTTTTCGATCTACCCCTTTGTTTGCTTGAAAACTGGTTCCCTTTGGTGACGGAGTGCCAGCAGACATATCCGTACCAGCTCCCTGCTCGAGATATCAGTTATCAAAACTTGGTTGTACTTAGCGTAACTTTACTCCGTGACGTATCATCGACACAAATTGACAGTGCCTTCCAGGATTTCCCTACGTAGGATTATCTGTTCTTTAAGAGGCCTTTGCACTTTCCAGTGCGCTTCGTTCAAAACTTGACGTTACGGCTGCCCAACTAGTTTTAATAATTCTTGGAGGAGATTCAATGTTAGGTAATGTTTTCAAACTTTCAACAAAATCTGAATTTTCCAACACATCCACTTTTTCATACAGTCATCACGTGTCCATAAATGCCATCAGAATTAGGTTGCCAAATTTCACGGCCAAACAATGCAGTATTGTATAAAAAAGTTTTTCTAAGTTTGTGATGAGTTGTGGTACTGTAAGAAGGAGACGCTCCCTCAGTGACAGTTCTGGCATCTACTTGAGCATGGGGTAGTGTCATTTCCACACGCGCACAAGCTAATACGTGGGTAATAAAGAATCTACCGCGTGTCGTGTAAGAAGTGTGTCTGGATGTAATCTTATGTTGTAAACCCTGTGAATGGATTACTGTTTTATTTGTATAATGCAATAAATTGTCGTGTGATCAGCAGGTCTATACGCAGTAAACGTGCCATTCGTCAGACCAGTTCCGGAAAAAACCAAATGCAGAAAATGGCCAGTAAGTCATATTGCTGCCCTGTATTGACGGAAATGATAACAAACGAAAAACCCATATATATGTTGTCTTGTGCTGAGTACTTAGTCAATTTATTTTGCACTGTTTTTTAAGTCCTTTTCAAGAATTCAATTAAATGACAGCATGATTGGGATGTCCAAATATATAATTCACTTGAAAGTAATAAGTGGCTTTAGTACTGTCCCTTCTGCACCATAATTTCCCAGAAAACAAGTCCGATATGAGTGAGTTTACTGAACGTCTAATTTGACATTAAGAATGCATTCGGCAAATATGTGTGCACCGACAGTCCATAGCATGAGCTCCAAGAAAATATCTAATTATTGAATACCTTCAGGATAACGGACTTCACCCCGGGGTAAAGCGGATGGGAGCTGACAATTCACGTGCCGACATTAGCAGTCAGTGGAGCTGTAATTCTACTTTCTTACATGCCCTTATGTGGCGCACAGAGACAGCTGTATCTTTACCTTTACCTTTACCGTGTACCGCTATCCACGAACAGCTTTTTTATTTATCCCAATACAGGCCTGGACAAGCCTTTAGGGACCCAGGAAAATGAAGCTCCCAGAATTTCTAGACATTCAGCACCTGAAGGTGGTAAGGTTGTCAGCCCTACACAATAAAAATTCCAATGACCCCCATTGGGAATCAAACAGGCGGCCTTTAGACTCCCAGCGCTTTGCCTCAAACATATGTATCAAAAATTCACTTATTTTCCTAGTTAGTCGGAGACACCAGACAAATACTCATGCTAACGGTTTTAACAAATTCCGTGAAGGGTTGTTTATTGAAAAGTAGATTGTCGTAGAGGCAGAGAACACGCATTTACCCTTCAAGAAATCCGAAGGTTACTTAACGTAGGCCTGCTCATAAAAAACATACAGAAAGGCTACACCAGTAGGGTCTGTTTAATCAAGTTCAATCCTGCTCATGGTTTTATATGCGACAAATTTTAATATTTCCCCCTTGACGCCAATTTCATCCCTCCAAATTTGTACACATTCGTTGTTTGCTGCATGTTGGTCTAAGCATTTCCCTCGCATTAATCTTAAAATACGAAAAGCACACTTTTTTTTGCCTAAGTTAAATATATGAGTGAAGCTACATAACCTTGTGCTTAATAAACACGTTTAAAGCCATCCTTCTTGAGAAATGTGGCAGGTGAAACCAGAGTTTTCTTTTTTTATGGGAGGCATGACACTTCGACGGGGCTACCACCACTAAAAACACTATTCCATAAAATTCCACAAATTAGAGATTTCTCGCGTTTTCTACAGTGCAGATTCCAAGTTCCACAACCATTATGGGCAAACTTGCCATCTTCGTAAAACACTTCACTCTCTATCTTGATAAAACACGTCAATTTCGCCGTAAATTAGGTACGATTTATGTGTTAAGGAGCAGTTTTAACTGTGTCTGTATATGGTGCCACTTGAATTTCGCGCGTGCTCTAATTTCGTGACGAATTTAGAGTGTCGTAATACAAAATGTGGCACGTTATGAAACTGGGCACGCTTAATCTGTATCAGTTTTACGAGTAACAAAATTGTTGGAGTTGCACAAACACTGCTTCAAGTTCCCTGCTATAAGCAGGCAAGCCACATTACATGAGCTGAACACCTCGTGATATCTTATGTTTATTGGCCCGTGCATCATCTTGATAGTTGAATAAAGATAGACCAACTTGATGTCACTTGCTTTATTTCATTATTTAATGCTCAACATGTTTCGAATGTTAATACATCCATCCTCAGAAGCTTGCGACTTATTTGTTGAGTTATTTCATGGGTTGTATTGCTCTGGTTCGATGTGTGTTGTTGTTAACGTTGTGGTTCGGCTGGGGTGGTGTGGTATCCGTATGCAGGCTTCAGTAACAACAACACACATCGAACCAGTGCAATACAACCCATGAAATAACTCAACAAATAAGTCGCAAGCTCCTGAGGATGGATGTACTAACATTCGAAACATGTTGAGCATTAAATAATGAAATAAAGCAAGTGACATAATGTTGGTGTACCTTTATTCAACCTCCTGATATCTTTGGACATTTTCAGAACTTCATATACGTGAATATTGAATGGCTCCTCAGAATAAATATATTCAGATAGCATATGTCGGACATGCTATGAATGTACAGCATGGTTAGCTGTACGATTTCAAGGAGGTTGTGTAGAGACATAGAGCAAACTTACGTTACTGAAGCCTTTTTTGATATTTTGAAATGCAGCCCTTTTCTGCCAGCTTGTATCAATCTTAATTGCAAATGATACGTACCAAGAACAAGGATTTCAGGCCAAAAAACCATAAGGACTACTGCGTTAATAAATAGATTTCCAGCTCTCGACTATAGTTATGGCTTTTTTTTTTTAATTTTCATGAATAACTGATGTTTAATTAGGTTGTTTGTTACATATATCGGTCATAACCACCACGATTCGCATCGTCTTCATGTTCGTAATCGCTGTTTTATATCTATACGCAGTGGCGCACATTATATAAACACTCTCGTTTTAGCATATAATTTCGAATAGAAACTGATGATGGCCACTTTTGGCCGAAACATGTAGTTTTTATCTATAATAAAACATCATTTATTAGGCATACATTAGTTGTGTTACTGACTGTAGTTACTCCACCTAATAGTGCTGTTTTGCCTATCCTATAAGTTGCACCACGCAGTGTTTACACATGTTTACGGAATTTCCCAAATATAATCCATATATCTCTAATGATTCAATAGTTATCGTCATTCGGACAGAAATCTTCGAAGAAAAAAAATCTGCAACCACCAAGCAGGTGCTTTAAATTTGACTAATGTATTACTTGAACAAAACTTGCACATTTCTCCAAGACATATTACTACATAATTTGGAGACTCAAAAGTAACGGATAGTTTCGCGCTTGCCTACAAATTACGGTGCTCGTCACATTAGCGTCACTGATTCTAAGGCTTCGAGGAGTTCTTCATTGGCATAACGTTCTTAAAAATATTTGTGAAAAAACCAAATTTTATAACTCTGATATCGGGATTACATAAAGCATACCACATGGGAACTCACAAAATTAATTTTACATTTTTATTAGGAAAATGAAACCAAAACCGCCGTTGTTCTCCTTGTGGGGGTGAAATATTAGGTTACGACTTGAGACTCCTTGAAGACTGAGAGAAAGGCGACTGATTCCTCCGAAACATCGGTACGTATCAATCTAACTATAAAGTTATATTTTCAAGAAGACCGTTCTATAGATGTAGATCTATTTTAGCGCTGTTTATTTTTCTCTATTGGTAGGTGTTGTAAGAATAGATCATTAAATTCTTTAGAGTACACTGGTGTGCTAACTGCTAAACATTTTCGTCTGTGATAACTTTAAAATCGCTGTTTATGCCAAAGAGAATTGAAAGGTAATAATGGAACAGTATGGACTACGAAAGACTTCTGGTTATTTAGCACAAGACGGGGGCCTAGGTATTCACTTATTGCTGATGCAAAACTTGTAGGGAAAAAATTAAAATATTTCTCATTCATACCACCGATAAAACATGCAAGAACTGATATGTTTTATGTTAAGTTGCGTTCCTGAGATTATATAAAATTTCATTCGTACGTCACTAGGAGGAAATTATCAAATAAATAAGTGTTTAATTCTTCTTCCAATTCAGCCCTAATTAAATTCACCATCTGGCCCGTTCCACTTCAGAATTCGTAACTTCCACAAGTGCAAACCTCCACAAAAATGATAGGATACTTTGGACTGTGAATTCTGTAAGCGCTCAACGGTGGTTATTGTGATTGGTCATAATTCGAAAATACTAATTTTTTCATAATTGTGAGAGAGAAGATTTTTTTTTTAAAAAAAAAGCCTTCCAATCATAATGACAAAATAACAAACGTAAGTGTTGCAAATCATCCGATTATTACAAAATTTACATCACTTACAAAAGCAATTATGTAGGCCTGGGAGTCTAATATTTTTTTTAAGCTGCAGTGAATGGACAAGAAACTAATTCACCTGCAGCATAAAAACACAGAACTGAGTGCTAAACTGAAGTTTAAAGCTCTGAAATAGCCCGACAATTAAGTCATGGATAATTTTTATGTGCATTCTGACAACTGTACCGTATTATACAAAGAGCTTCATACAAGTACGTCTGTAAATACAGTCTCTCGCATTTGACGAATTGTAGCTTGGCACTCTGGAAATGGACGCGGAAAATAATTCAGAAATTTTCGGCCCTTATAACACGGCACCACACACAGTACTATTGGTTTGTAATTACTATTGCGCCTGATCACACTCAATGACACACAGGCACACTTGGTATGACTCCCCTAAAAGAGAGACCGGCCTGACGCAGAGACCTCTACTTGTACCACACAACATTCACAAGAGACAAACACCCTTGTCTCCAGCGGAATTCAAACCCGCAATCCCAGAAAGCGAGCAGCCGCAGACCTGGTGCTTAGACCGCACTGCCATCGGGATCGGCTGCAGTGAAATTTCTGGATCTAAATATTGATAAACACAGGCACACGTGAACCAATTTAGCTTGAGCAAAGAATGTATTATACGTTTCGGACACCGGACAACGTCACAACCTCCTTGACAGGGACACAGATGCCTGCACGGACTGACATCATCGCACATACACGGAAAATTACAGGATATGAATCATGGCAACACCCTTCAGTAGCGCTCCTGTGTTGTTCTGTACACACCGTAGCACTCTGATATGAACATAACCTTCATACAGTATAGGTATAGTACGTAATTACTACGACTTCAGGCAAAGTAATTATAAGAATTCATTAAAAAAAAATTCATAAAGTCCTACAGTACTCAGGGACGCACTGGTTTTTGAAGTCATCAGCGTGAATGGCCTTCATAGGTCTATATGTTACATGACGAGCGATAAACGAAGTCCATGAGACTTGCATTACACTTCTATTCATTAATCATAAATATGTTTACAAGATTGCACTGATGAAGAAATTAAGGCAAGTCACATAAGTGAAAAGCTACCAGTCATTTAGGAAATTTTAAAATGTAGAAATCCGTAGTATGTGGGGCCCACTCTACACGGAATGGCATGTGCTCAGGTTGCGGTTAGAAGGGACGGTCTCCCGATTAGAAGGGGAGCTGAGAATAGGAATACAAAGAGTATACAGTTGCGGACAGCCGACAGGGGTTGGTCCTACAGCTTAGGGTTTGGGGGAGGTGCTAACAACTCCTCACCGCCAAAACCTAACATGTTAAGAAGTGAACAACAGAGTCTTGGATTCATGTATATATTTTGGAACTACGTAATGAACAGAAAATGGTTATGTTATTTGGCATGTAAGGACCCAGTAGAAGTCAGGATCACTTAAGAAAATTACCAGAGAAGTAGCGAAGTGTACTTTAGATGCAACTGGAACGGAGAAGGAGAGATGGTATAACGGAGGCGCCGAACGGGCAGAGGATTATAATTTCGTCCACTCAAAAGAAATAAATTAATCAATTAGAGAAAGGCTTTTGTACATCAGAGAAAAATGTCAGCAGTTGAGTGCTTTTTTTTTTTGTGTTAGAATCTCACGTATAGTGCCGAGAGGTCGCTGGTGTGATATAATTGTTCTGAAGACGCGTGGACCAACTAAGGATGATAGTGATGCCTCAAAGGACAGGTCCTATGAGGACCTGCAGCAGGTATTCGTTAGCTTTTCTAAGAACCATATTAAAATTCTGTTAGAAAATTTTAATGCAAAGTTTGGGAGAGAAGATATTTCCCAACTGACAATTAGGAATGACATTTTACATAAAAACAGTAATCTTAATTGTGTTATATATTAAATTTTTCCACGTGAAATTCTATTTGTTAAGAGCGGATTGGTCCCGCAGCGAAAAATCCATAAATACACCTGGACCTCTCTGGCAAGGTATCTTGCTACAAGAAGCATCCTAGAATTAGTTTAAACGTACCAGAATCTACAGGCTGTTCACATACTTTTTTATTACTTAACAGAGTTTATTTTCACAGTTTAATATGCATATATAGACTACACCAGAGATCACTTACCTATGACACCGACATATTTTTGTAGTTAGGAAAACGGAATTCGTTACAGGTCAAGAATAGCAAAAGAAACGTCCATCATTCGCCGAGGCTGTATAAGCTACGGTGGCAAAAATGAGCTATTTTTTCTTTTATAAGTAAAATAATTTGTACCATTGATGCAGTATGTAATTTCTGTAGTAAATTGTAATGTAAAACTTATACGAAATGTCATTTTTAATTGTTTTTTAAGTCAATAAGATTTAGACGCCGCTCTTAAATGTGTGGTCAAAAAATGCTATTTTTGTGCCGTAAGCTTGAGGCACACCTCACTGCCCAACATTCCTACAGTAAAGATAAGGCTTTTCTTATGAAGGAAATCCGCGTTCGATCCCAGACTAGTCCGTGCGGAGCGTGTGGTGGGAAAACATTGTAGCGGAACAATTATTTGTTTGGGTAATAATCATATTTCGATATATTTCATAATCCACCAAACTGGGATCCATCTGTTGCAATTATTACCTAAAAAGTAGGAGTTTTTTTATTACGTTCTAAGAGGTTGACGTAGTGGTAAAACATTCTGGTGTGCAGAAAGTCGTACTAACACTTACCACTTAAACCCCATGTTTTTACAAATAAGGTTCAAAATCGGCAATTCCTGCAGGCACTCCCCACGTTCCTTTTAAACAAGACTTAGTTGCTTGTCATTCCCTTATAAAATGGAAGCGAATAATAAAAACTGCAGCAGCGAAATTAATCACCATCAAACATCGGCTACTCAATACTGTATCTTTGTTTTCACAAGGCAGTGATTTACACCTCATTCTTTCTCATTTGTGTGCTGCAGATAAATTTTCTTCAAAGAAATTTTTGTGAGTTTCATAGACGTAACCCGTGTAATATTTTTTTGGAGTTGGGGGAAACAGGGATCATTTTTCATCCTATATGTAGCTAGCGCAGCCGAGAAGTTATCTATCAATATTATGGAAAAGGAGGCGTCTATAAATCATTCAACACTTCGCTGATTTTACGAAATATGTTTCCAAGAGCTTTCTGATTATTTACGAAGTATTCCCTCGTTCAGTTTTGCTAATCTAGCGTCAAACCTACAGCAGTTTATTGCAGTTATTACTTTCTTGTCTTATTTTTGACCGAATAAGGATTAATCTTAGCAGAATGTGACTACAACAACAGCTGAATAGTTGAAATAAATAACTACCGAAAGTTTCCAATTTATGTGTTACATTTCTCCGCTTTTACGTAATGTAAATATACATAATTATTCACAGTCCTAAAATTATAGAATAAAATTATAACGTAATACAAAATAAATATATCATAAATGATACTGAACAATTAAAAATACTGACATTTAATAGAAAAATATTTTCCGACAAATAAAGATATTTTGGACCGTTGGACCCTTGATGATGGGATCGATAGTTGTCTCGAAACGTCGGTAAGCAACTGGCATTCTACGCTGCGTAAAGTCCTACAAGAGTGCAGATCTCAGACAGGTGATTTGAAGAGTGTTTATGACTGGCCTCAAATCACACAAGATTAACGTTGCTTCTAGCCCAGGTAAAAGGTTTATCAAAATTACGGAGAGGTGTAAATCGTAATTTCGAAATTAACTTCAATTTTTTAGAAGTCTGGATGTTAAATGCTTGCTAAATAATAACGAGTTTGAATAAATTGTAAATTTAGCGGAAAAAAAACTTTGGGTAAAATGTCAGAAATTTGTTTCGTACCTCCTTCAGACAATGAACTGATGGTTCTATTTAATTTATTACTATAATAATTATACATTTATTTCATTTTACCGTCGCACCAGGTTTCGTGTTCCGATAGAAGATAAATCAATAAACACACTGCCTAAGATAATATAAGGATGCAGCAAGAAAAATAAAGCTGAAATTTCCTGATTCGTACTGAAAAGTAGCACGGCTTTTGGAATGAAATTAAGGAAGTTATGCTGAGGCTGATAAGCAGATCTGTGGGGAGATGAGGAGTTCGCAAATAATTTCAGTACTGACACTGCAAGGAAAGGCTTGCAACAAGTGTCTGCCGTCCTCATTACAGGTTGCTGAGTTTTGATGATTTGACGCCTATTTTTATAAACAGAAAAAAAGCCGCACGTGCATGGGAAGTATTTATCGCTATATTTTGTACTCCAGATTTTAAAATGATATTTACAACCGTAAATATTTCCCGTTGACATTTCAAAGGGGTTTTATGGCAGAACTAAAAAATTCCACAGTACACAGGCTTTCTTAAGGAGCGTAGGCTGCTACCACTTAAGCAGTTGAAAAAAGTCTCTTGTTTGAACGAAAGGAGAAGTTCATCGTTGTGTTGAATAAATTTCACGTTTCATTGTTAAATACCTGAATTAATTTCACTAATCGAATAACGTTGTTTATGCAATACTCTAAACCTACCTTCAGATTTACAAGAGCAGTTAAAGAAAAATATCTATAAAGGTCTGGGCAGGCCTTCAGGGGCCAGTAAGTTGAGGCTCCCACAATTTCTGGACATTCAACACACGAAGATGGTAAGGTTGTCGGCCCTAAACCTCGGCCGCCTTTACCCCTCATGAGATACCCCTGGGCCATAGTGCGGTCGGAAGGATTAAGTCAGTGACTAATGCCGATGACCCATATGGAATTGAAACCGCGACCTTACGTCTCGTAATGCAGTGCCTCAACCAACTGCTCCACTGCATGCGCCCGCATTTACGAGCACGTGTGGTATATTAGCTTACCCTTAGGATTAAAAACTAAGTTAAGGAAAGCACCAGGTTTCCTGCACCAATCGATAGCGCGGAGTCCTTGAAGGGCTAATGGGTGCTTAGCTACTCAAAATATTTCTTATTTGTTGTTACACCCGAAGCTTCATTGTTGTCGTCAAAAGAGCTCACCACTCCGACCACACGAATTGAACATTGATGTCTTCAGAACTTAACCATATAAAACTTGACATAGAGTTACTTATGATTCTAAATCATTATCATGAACTAATCCGAATTTTTAGACAGCGGGTTCCTTCGACGCGGTGCTACCCATGTACCAATTTTCACGATGTAACACCACAGAACACCATAAATTTCGTATTCTCCGCCGTTGTATACAGTAAACACTTCACAACCCTATTCGTTTATCCAATCATTATACCAACTACTGCACATATATAAAATTTATAAAATTTACACATTAAAACATTAAAACGCTCCGACATGTTTCGGTCCTAAGACCATCATCAGGGAGCCATATCGTCCTTGCTAAAGTCACAC
>Ga0131853_10011987_pt1 | contig 15863 bp, 11 predicted proteins | sample TergutLab28metaG_FD_92764 | JGI IMG/M metagenome (GOLD analysis project Ga0131853, IMG submission 92764) | Labiotermes labralis P1 segment gut microbial communities from Petit-Saut dam, French Guiana - Lab288 P1 (version 2) (version 2) | ecosystem: Host-associated > Arthropoda: Insects >...
ATAAAAACTTTATTTTTTTCCCCCCTCGCCCCCCCCTCTTGTTTAAAAAATTTTATGAAATTTTTCCCCCCCCCCCCCCCCCAAACAGGTAACCAGTACTGCTGCAATTTCATGATCCAAATGAACTTGGTGTTAAATTTTAATTAAACAACAAAACTTATGGTTCATCCACTATAATTCAAATACTTCAAACACTGCTGCCACAATTCTCAAATATGTATTATGATACAAGGATGGCTACAAAATTGAGTATTTCAATGCGAGAAAGAGAACCTTCTTTCAAAGGTAAGGACATAATACGAATTCATGTCAAGTACACTTAATGACAAGCAACCAGTTATAAGAACAGTGCCCGAGGAAAAATAAAACAATTTCAATAAGAGTGCTCATAAATTCAAACTTCTTCATACACTGAGTATAAACACAGGCACATTTCAACTACTCTTTTAAGTCTGTGGATCATAATGGGAAGCAATTACCTGAAAGTGTAAAGCAGAGATAAATACAACTGCAACTTTGAAAAATTTCTTTATCAGCAGACACATTCTTAGTACAAGCGTACAAAGTCACACATTATTATAAATTAATCTGTTACCAGTCTTACAAATCCGTATTAACTTACCACACGTGCTGAACTCTACCATTTAATTACCACCACAAAATTGCATCATCTAGCGGTTGCGTAAGTACAAGAGGTAGAAAAACAAAATGCACCTTCTTAAAAACCTGTGTTGTATTTCCATCAAATCCACACACTTTGTGACTTATGTAAACCAATGTTCAAAAGAGTACTCAAAGAACAAAACATACAGCACTGTGAAACACATCTCTGATCCTCTTAACAACCAGAATATTAACTGCAGATAAAATACAATTTAAAAAATTACACTGCTCTTTGTGGAAGATCTGAAGATAGATGAAACAAGAACTATGCTTTTTTTTCCCCTTGGTTGTATGCACTGTATACTTCTTGCCAATGCTGAATGGTTTTTTATTAAATGATCACATACCAATATATGTAGAAGATCAGACTTCTCCACTGAACTGTTCAGCCAGGGATTAGTTTAATTTTTTAATTAATGCACATTTTAAGCAGTTTTCACAATTACAGATTCTGTACGTACAGGAAAGTAACACCGTACAAATATTCAATGGTGAAATTTAAGGAGGATACCTACAGCAATATTGTGTAGTTTATCCAAAGTTCATCCTGAGATAACTCTGTATCTTATTATGTAATATACATCACTCATTAATTTGTGGACATCAAAGTAAGATTCACTCCAAATGTGATAATCAAAGATCAATAAAGAACACATGCCACTCTGTGCAAGCTTATATGATGGAGAAAAAATGCACATCCCACAACTTTAGGAACACATTTTGAAATATGTGAAGAATTTTTAAGTGACATCTTGATGTAAATAATGTACATTACCCAAACAATCATGGTTCCTTCCAAAAACCTCATCCACAGTTGTGATGTTTGTGTATAATATCTGACCCATTTATCCTTTTTAACATCTGTCTCCGTAAACTTTTCATCTGACAATAACTTACTGTGAACAACTCAAACCAAGCACTGGTTACTGTTCAGCTTCAGTTTTGGAACTGCTGTTTAAATGAATATTATTTTGTGATGCAGGAGAGGCATCAACATGATTACCAGATTCATTGGAGATCTCATCACTTGAAGAACTTCGGAGGTCTCCTTCCATCTGAAATCAAATACATATTTTGGAGTATGGTATGTGGTTATGAAGTTTTGGAGGCACCTGCTGCCTCCATACCCTAAAGATGTGGAATGCAGATTCCTACAAAAAGTTGATAAACACTGGTGTCACAACCCTTCTGACCACACACTAATCTCATCTGCCCTGCAAACCTAAAATCTCATATAAGTGTGCATTTGCACAATATGGTAAAATTCAAAATACTCAGAACTTGTCCTAAAGCAAAGATAACCAAATTTTCTTTTGTAAGAGATGTTTCTATCGTATAGGAGGGCTCCATATTTCAGACATTCATTACATATCTCCATTAATAACCAGAAACGAGAATGCCCTGTTTACTTACAAAATCAGAATATAGTCTACAACCAATGAAGTGATATGTCTAAATTATAAGTATCAGACTGAACATGATAATGCAATAACACATAATATATATTTAGGCTGTCACGTACAGTAAAACCATTATATTCCACCAACAGTCATGATGCTACAATTTCCAAAATTTAGTCCACATTGAATACTTTTTTTTATAGCCAAAAATTTGTGCTACTGTTATAAGAAAAAAATTATATTGTTTTGAGACTAGTACAGTACTAATGCCCACCAGCATATGCATGTCAGTGTCAGTGTTTGAAATAAATGATCACCTAACCAACAACCCAATTTTTCTCCCATCATTTCCTTTCCACCTTCAAACTCTAACATGGGGGTACTTTTTATAACTTCCTTCTGTCTCAATGGAAAATTTGTGGATTGCATGATCATAAGACATTCTGATTATCAATAACTCTTGAACAGCTTGACAACACAAGTGCAGTTCTTAAAGGACAGTGATCTAAAATAATAGCATTTTTAGTGATGTAACAGTGCAATGCACAGACAACTTTACTGTACATACACTGCTGCAAAATTGCAACACGCAGCCAATAAAGCTTAAAAAAATGCCACCAAATCAAAACCTTGAAAATCACAGTAGCAGACATTAGCTGTCATGGACACACACACACACACTTACAAAAGCACAATTTTTACATACTTGTCCTGCAGCCATGGCCTTATATGCTATCTTCAGTATCACGTATGTCCAGAACAAATGTAGAACCAATAACAGGATAAGCAGGGAGTTGAAAATGTAGTATGCAGGAAACATAGCCACAAAAGTTGGAGCCTCAATGGATGTACTGAAGACAAAGACATCAAGTTAAGGTAAAAACACTGTTATGCACCAAGTTTCATTTTTTCATTCATTAGCAACAGACAGTAAATTTGTAAGTCTACACTAGACACACTGCAACTGAGTCATGGTTCATATATGTTTACATCAAGGGTCAGCAGACTTTAATTACCATGAGCTGAACTGGGTGTTCATATCTTTGTTGATGTCCACACAGAAAATTAATGTCATGAACAGTAAACCCAAATGTATGTCACTTAAACCGTACAGCTGGTACGTATTTGAAACTGGAGGCTGACCAATCACCTCCATTTAGTGCCGTACCTTCACTCTTCCTATGCGCCTTTCCGCACGTATAGGAACAACTTACAATCTTCGGAGATTACATCCCATTGTGTTATAGTAACTCAGTTTTATACAAACAATTCAGTCCAACACAACTACCTTTATTAAAAACAATTCTGTTTTGCAACTTTCACTACATGTTTCAACCCACAAGTCATCATCAGGTGACACTGTTAAAAAAACACACTAATGAAGGCAGAATTAAAATTGCAAGAGGCCTCTCTCTTACATATCACTGTTGTATTAACAAAAAGTATAGCAATCAATAGCAAGGCCTAAAGTTGTAAAAATCATAAACAGGCACCTATTTGAGCAACAGACTATCACTACTTTAGGACATGGTACTGACTGCTATACTTCGTATTAATATGACTGTGATACATAAGAGACAGGCCTCTTCCAATATTAGTTCAGCTTTTCTTAGCATATTTTTGTAACATCTTCACCTGATGATAACCTTATAGGTGGAAATATGTAGTGAATGTTGTAAAAACAGAACTGTTTTTGCGATAAAGGGAGTTGTGTTAAACTGAACTGTCTTCATAAAACTGACAACTTTACCTTCCACTTTTAAATTTTAAAGCATGCACCATAAGTAGAATGTTTTATCATTCGTACACTGACACTTAAAAGCAAAATATTCATATTATAAACTACTGATGCCAATGTAACTCTTAAAATCACTCTGTCAGGAACAGGAAATTCTTTGAATGGTTATCAAATACAAATCTTTCCAACATCAGACAGACTAATACGACCTTCAAATGAGTTATTTTTTATTCTTACACAACAGCTAAAAAAAACTGTGGCTTTTTGTGACAGATGTTAGTGATACTGTTAACAATGACAGAGAATACAAGTATTCGCATGCCTGAGCATGCCATCAAAAGTTACTGTAGCAGAATGCATTACACTATGGAATTCTCTTTCCAGTCTGTTCACATATTGCAAGGTTGGTCACTAGCTGGGTTCCAAACAGAGCCAACAGTGTCTAGATATTTATGACATATGTAAAATTCAAAACACAGACGAAGTTATCACATTAGTCATGATCTGATCAGCCCCCTTACAGGCCAATTTTTTTTACTTGTACCTCATGGTCCTGTACTTTATGTAACTCAATGTGTAGGTAATTTCCCAAACAACACTTAAACTTATTTCCTTTCAAAAATTATACCAAACTTGTCACCTATTCCCCTGTTATTTTCTTCATGTACTATTGAGTCAGCAGGACAATTAGCAATATATTAATGTGCAATTCAGCATGAAAAAGTATTCTTCATTAGTCCACACACTATTTGAAGCATTAATAATGATTCATTATAGTTCTATGAAACACTCAGATATACCTGTAAATTATCCACATAGGATACACACCAAGACGCGTTGTAATCCACAGCAGTGTAAATATCACAAACAATACATCACATACCCTCTGGTAATTTGAGTACTTCGCCATTTTGGCTGCCTATAAGAAAGTGAAAATAAGTTCTTAATATTGTGAGAGAAGTGTACAGTTCTGTTGCTTAACCTTGAACAACCTAGTCCAGTTCTGCTTTGTTATAAACACACTGTGTAACACAGTAAACTTTACTGCTACAGCAGTAAATTCCATAAGCATTGAAATATTCAACAATTACCTCTATTTTGACAAATAAATCACAGTTTCTGAAAGTAACCTCTTAAGCCCTTCTAGTGTAAACAAAAGAGAATTTACTGTAAAATCTACTTTCTAACAGCCTTATTAGTAAAGTAATACACCATTGCCAGAGCCCTATAGAGTTAAATCTTTTCAATAAATTGTGGGTATCCATTACAGCACCTACTGCATATAAATTGATAGGTACGCTCTTCAATGTGACAAACACATTATTTTTAGCTCAATGAATGAGAAAATCCTCCTGTAAGCAAATAAGAATTTGTGATCCACCAATGTTCTAGGCATTGTATTATTTCTTTCCTTAATTACCATATACACTGAAAATGACAGAACACTTTAACCCACTGGAAACTACTGATACTAAAATCAGTGAACATTCAAACTAGCATGGAAATAACTTCACGCCTTTAAAACAACCTTAATCTTTGTACATCCTACTGTGCTATATCTTGAGAATTAAAATTTGGATTTTCTGATCACTGAACACATTAATACTTCTGCTACATTACATTTACATTTTCCTCTGTTATAAGTCTTGCACACCTTCGGTTATTCTAGCAACCTTTGCATAGTCAGCAACGAGCATTGCATGCCTCTTTGTAGCTTCCAGATGTAAATTCATGCACTCAAGGATAAATTCTGCGAATTCTGAAAAATATGTCACATGTACTATATTTTTCAATAATGGCGGACAGTTCTGGAGCAACAGATAAGCAATGTAATACAAAGATGCAAGCACCTGAAATAGGCATTTATGAATTCACAGACAAATGTCAAACACATGCAGCTTACCTCAAGGAAAATGTCAGCACAATCATGAACCAGAAGCACCAGTGTTCCAATGCGATGGAGGTTGCACACCCATGAGAATGCCATAAGGCATATTGTGGCTATGTGATGTACAAACATCTGCCAGAAATCCTTCCGCTTAACATCAAAGAATTGTGATACGGTCAATGACCAATAAAATGCCAGTGAGAACATGTAATACCACCAGCAGTCTGAAGTGATGCTCTAGTTCAGATAAAATAGGAAATGTCAAGATAATTTATATAATACATAACTGTTCTTATTCTTTATATAACTACATTTATCAGTGCATTCCTCTTTTCCACTCTGAAATTATCAACATGATGTCATAAGTAATATATGCATGTTCGTACAACCATTATTGCAGAAGAAAAATAGTATCATTACATGCACCGTATATAAAATATGACTTTTCTGTACCTGTACTGAATTTCTAAAGCTTAAAGAGTATTTTGATATAATTGTGTCACCATCTTTGGCACTATTTTAAGTATTATTGAAATATGGAATATGTGAGCACTTTCTGCTGCAAAGAGCATGTCTTGTCAGAGCTGGAATATACTGACTCATAACACACACAAAAAAGTAGACCTCCTCTCTAGGTAAATCTACATTCAACTGATCAAACCACAAACCCTTTACTGGAATAGCAGGAGCTACAGCAGCAAAAGTACATCAATAATTCTTATCAGGAACCCAGAAATGATACAAATTCACTGAACTCTAAAATGTTACATGACAAAAGGATTAAGTTCCCTTGTGTTATATCATTAATACCAGAAGCATGAAAATGGATATGTCCAATACACATACTACATATCCAGTAAATATTATGGAACCAAAAGCCTTATCACTTGTTTGAACATCCTGTAGTAACATTGCATTTTCAATGTATGTCAGAAACATAATAGAATTTCAACTCAAAGTTGAAGTTAAATTCCATACTTCACTTAATGGTGAAATCAAAACAAATAATTGTGACACACATATTCAGGTTTTATCAAATGTACGACAGTAGAGCAACTGTCATATAACGAACAAATGTAATGCTGGCCCTCAAGCCGGTCCGAATACACTACAGGCACTATTTCTACTAGCAGACTTCCCACTGACTGGCCAGTAACCAATGAGCAGAAATCTTAATCACTTTCAAAGTAACAGGCCTACTTCATGAAGGCAGCACAGTTCAGTGATGTACAATATAGGTGCTTAACACACAGTTTACCAAATAGATTGGTGCTATGGTAAGGCTATAGCTGTATTCAGGAAATTCCCAGTTGCAATATGAGTCTGATCAGCTGTTCTAAGGTTTGTCACAGTTTTCCTTAGTCACTCCAGGCCATGACAGTCCAAATTCCAATTCATGAGTCAACCTATCATACCACTACACAATCTTCACTTACTGACAGCACAAAAAAAAAAAAAAGCTCAAGGTATGTTTATGGCCTGTCTCCATAAAATTTTTATGATGATGGCTCACTGGTTATAACCACCAAACAAGAAGTGAAACAAGATTTTGCACTACCACTATGTTACCTAAGTTCTGAAAAATACCTCAAAGAAATCTGCATAGATTTTGAGATACATATCAATGCCAAGTTTTACAATTCTAGATTAAGCAGCAATAGTGTCATCTCCACATCAGCCACAAATATACACATTCACCATCTTGATATCATCAACAACATGAAATTTAAACAATACAAACAAGGAGTGGCCTATAGTGGCAAGTTTACATCAAGTTTCTTGGACATGTATCCTTTCAGGACAGTAGGCTAAACCATATTTCAACTGCTACTATGTCAATAAAAAATTTCAAAAGGACTGGGAAACAATATAACAAATTCTGACATACACATGTATGAACTAGCTACATATGATCATTCCATCACATCTCTGCAGCAAGGTCTGCCTATGAGAAAAAAGATTCACCAGCAAGTATAAAGTCCTCATGTTGTGTAACTGCAAAGCATTTAAAAAAAGTAGGTCATTATCATATGGCAGCAAAGCTGGAACCATCAGGACTCACGATCTCTTATACCAGACATCACATAAATGTGTTTCATGAGGCAGAAAGCAGATTTCAGCCTTTGTAAACAAGAAGAAATAAAACAATGCAGACACCATCAAGAACTTCACAAACACTAGATTTTTATACAGCGTTGCAGATGTAATTATAAAATAAGTGTTGAAAGAGTATGCATTTATATGAATAAAAAATCCTCATAAACATTAACCCACAAAGAGAAAACACTCAGAAAATACCCTCTAAATAAGGCATAAAAATTAAGGTTCATAAGAAAGGGCATCCTGGCCTAAAATGCAAAGGGTAGGAAGAATGTTGCCACTGCAGGTGGTGGTGGTAGAGGAAGACACAAGGGGAACATGTCCATTAACCACTGATTTATAAATCTCCACCACAGAAACAAAAAATAAGTTCTTTGAGGGTTACAATTCCCATTCATTAACATGAAATATAAAACAAAAGCACACCAGGGAAGATCTAAAAAATTATAAAAATATTTTGTCACCACTTCTAACAGTGAAAATAGGCCTGAAAGAATAACTGATAACAATCATCCTTGATTTAATCACAGCTGAAAATTATAAAAGTATGATATTCTTCATTACCGCTCTCCATTCCCTTCTTAGTTCACAGCTCTTGGATCAAAATGTTCTCCCTGATATTTTTCAAGAACCACCATTCACCAACAATGACTCACAGTGTGGCCAGGTTTCACACTCACATAATGTATAATTTATCAGCTACTTCAACAGCTCTGAACAATGCTGTGATGTTAGAAAATCATCCATGATGCTGAACTGTTGACACAATGATATGTTTTATAAACAATAAGGACACAACTTCTTATCAAGTACCCATATTGGCATGCATTCAAACAAGAGAGTCTCTCTTACATCGCTGACCAGCGCAAGGAAGCTTATTACACAGAACCCCTGAATCAATCATGACATTCCATGACAGCTGTGGTCTTTTGGTCAGAGTTAAAAGAGACTATGTACTTACCTGTCCTATTCTCAAATGCAAAACTGGAATGTATGTGTGCAATATCAATAAAACCCAGACCAGTCCATATTTCACTTATATTAAATAAATTTAAAAACTAAAATTACTCTTTTTAGTTAAGGGTGAAGGTAACATACCTGGTGAGGGTAATCATACCAACAATGATTAATATCCCACAACCATGGCTTATCCCACAAGCAGAATACACCATATGAAAATGCGAATGTATAGTATAACCATCGCCAACTGGAAATTAAACATAACTCTTTTCACTTACACAATCAACATTTTCACATGCACTTAACAGCTATAGAAATATGACATGCCATAACTTACCATGTCTCACAAAATTTTGTTAATGTTGATGGTCTATCCTGTGTACGCCTGAGGCGTAACCAGCGTTCCACTTGCCTCTCTGACAAGTCCACTTGTTTAGCCAGTCCCACAATCTAAACAAGAATTAACCCTTATGTTTCAAAGAATGAAATGATCCTTGGTTCCACATCCCATTCCAAAACAACAAATGCTTATTTGATTGTATAAAATAAAGAATTCTTGCAACAATGATTAACACAGTATATGTACCAGAAACTAAATTATGCAAATCTACTCGTTCATACATGACATGTTATAAGATATCAGTACATGAATACAGAGAACAAATCAGAGTTATTATGGACTACAAAGACACGTTAAATCATGTCTGCTAACTCATGAAACAAAGGTTATGATAAACAAAATTCTTGTTAGACCCATTCTGATGTACTGAAGTGAAACATGGATATTAACACTATCAGATGAACTATGACTTTGTAAGTCTAAATGGAAAATATTATTTAAAGTGTATGGTCCATTGCAAGAGAAAGGAGAATGGAGAAAAAGGTACAATTGAAGAATTGTACAAGCAGAGTCGGTCACTGGAAATTATCAGAACAGTTGAAGTGGTCCAGTTACGACAGGCAGGGCACTTACAAAGAATGGGTCACAGTGAAACACCCAGAAGCATCACAGATTTCAGACTGGAAGGAAGGACAGTGAGGAGACCTAAACTTTGGTGGATGATCTGAAGATGCTGGGGATCCAAAGATGGTGGAAGGTCACCAGGGACAGACAGTTGTGCAACAGGGTTCTACAGGTAGGCAAAGCTCCTCGTGGATTGTAATGTCACTGATGATGATGACTGGTTCACACACCATACGTATTTCACAGTCAATTTCGTGTAAATTTATGTTTCTTCCTCTCATAATCTGTATTGTTCCTTTTACACAGCCCACCAAAATCTGGCTATATCAGGCCAAAGAAGTCATGGTGATTACTGCTTCACATATCAGAACTGAAACTCTGTTGGATTGTTTTATTGACTGACAAGTTTATAGCTGAGTCACACCTTTATATGCAGTTATGTGATCATCTAAAAATCAAATCAAAATACAAATTCAACAAAGTTAAACTTACAATCTAACCTACACATGGTAATGGGATTTATTCCACACCATATGGAAGTGGCTATTATGCCATGACTCAGCCTCAGCACCATTTCCCCTGTTAATGTGGGCCGGGTAGCTCAGTCGGTATAGTGACTGACTACGGGCTGGACGGTCCAGGATTGAATCCTGGTGGGGACGAGATTTTCCACCCGTCCAGAACGGCCCTGGGGACCACCCAGCCTCCTGTAAAATGGGTACCACGTCTTTCCCAGGGGTAAAGTGTGGCCAGGGTGTGTTGCTGACTATCACCCCCTTCTAGTGGCGCGGTCATGGAAGAGTTGAGTATACCTCTACCCAACCTCTGGGCCACATCAGGCCTGTAACGGGATCACTTTTACTTCCTCCATTACTGGTTATACTGCCACGTCATTGTCAAATCTCTACCAGAAATTTGAAAACTGTTTCCCTTTCAGATTCACGGGTATAGATAACTCAAAACACTGCACATAATAACTCAAAACATCACTATGGAACAGTAACGTTGTTTAACCCTTTTGATGGCAGAATTAAATGACTCTAGTGATCTGCAGATAATGTGAATTCAAAATAGGGCCAAACACAGGAAGATAAAATTATATGATGTTCAGCACCAAAATTGGTGAGTTCATCTGTAACTACCAAATTACAGGAAAATTCATCACTAAATCCTTTTAAAATGTGGAAAAATTCAACATTAAATCCTTTGCAATTGTGGGAAAATTAAAACTGAATTCCATGATAATGTTGGAAAATTTAAGTATTTGATAGTGTTACCACCAAAACAAAATTATAGTCCTCATGAAATTAATGTGAGATGGAATGACAAAAATATTCTGACATGAATGGCAGCAATACTCTATCTGAATTTTTAAACTTCATTTCTTACTCCTCTTGTACCACTGTTTACAAATATTTGACATTCCCATGCCTTCAAAGGATTTACTGGGTATATTTTTTGTCATAATTTTTTCCTGCATTCTGGTGACAAGTAATGTCCAACAACCCTCTTATAAACATGCAACAGTTTGCATATTTCTTTACAAGTACATTTTATAGTCAATAAATAATCAAAACAGACCACACACTCTTGGACATTCTATTCAATTCCTAACCCTCCTGATTTTCCTGGACCTTCAAAATGAAATTGTAAAAGAAAAATGCAAAGCAATGGCGACATATGGTGGATACAATTTCCTTACAAACATGAAATTTGAGCAGCCCTTATCTACCGACACTACAAAAGCAATTTTCATATAGACTAGTTTCTATCTTTGCATTCATACAGAGACCTGCCACAAATTTCCCAAAATATACGAGCCACCCCAAAATCCTAGACACCAGAAGGGTTACACGAAGCAAGTTCCATACTGAGGACCCACAAACATTAGGTTTTGCCATATAAAATTTAGTCACCCAGGCAACCTGGCATCCATGATTTCTGTACCCCTGTAGTACTTCCACCCCGTTGGTGCTGCAACCCAACGCGGGCAATGGCCTCCCCATTCTTGAGGTTTCTTGATCACACACGACGACGCATCACAGTCAGTAGGACTGCTCGGACAAGTGATCAGCTTGTCGCAGAGACCTCTACCTCACAACACATAACACTCACAACAGACAAACATCCATGCCCCCAGTGGGATTCGAACCCACAATTTCAGTAGGCGAGTGGCCACAGACTACGCCTTAGACCGTGCAGCCACTGGAACCGACACCCCTGTAGTACTTACTTACTCCATGGTGCAGAGTCCTTGAGAAGCTAACTGGTTTGCAGCTAGTCAAGAATATCCCCGCATTTTACGGAACCCAAAGGTTCATTACCACACTCACAAGCGTCCGCCACCTATCTCTATCCTGGGCACGCCCAATCCAGTCCTTATACCCACATCCCACCTCCTGGAGATCCATCCTAATATTATCCACCCATCTGCGCCTAGGCCTCCCTAGTGGTCTCTTTCCCTCTGGCTTCCCCACCAAGACCCTATACACCCCCCTCTCCTCACCCATATGTGCCACATGCCCAGCCCATCTCATTCTTCTCGATTTTGCACCCGCACAATATTGGGTGAGGAGTACAAATCATTTAGCTCCTCGTTATGCAATCTCCTCCATTCCCCCGTTACCTCGTCCCTGTAGTACTAGTAACATTATATATCACCTTAAAAGAAACCACTCGCAAAATTGCATTAACAACGCATTTGCCATGTTCAACAAATGCTTTAAAGCAAACACACTTATGTTAAATACAGCAAAACAAACTTCATGGGTAAAATGTGTTAATTTAAATACAGGTTACAATAATAAAACAACCAAAAAATAGTCACAGCTGAATTCCCTAGCCTGCAAAATGCCAATAACTTAAAATAAGAAAAGTGTATTGACAATACTGTATTATCCCCAAAATTACTTCAGCATGCCTTACAATGTGGGCAATCACACTTGTCATGACAAGAACACTTCAGAGTTAGTTTACCTTGTATATTTTCATTCCACTATGTCTTTTCAAATTATTTTTTGGGGAAATAAAACAGACAGCTGAAGAGCATTCATCATACAAACATACTCACAGGTATAAATAAAAGCCTTCTGCAGGAATTCAGGAATTTAATGTACTTCCCCTTGATGGTGCAGAAAACCTGGGCACCTGGTCACCCAGGTAACAAAATGATAAAAAGTGGCACCTAATATTTTTAGCACAATTACTGCAATTTGTTGCCACTTACATACAAAAATGTGTATCAGCTTACATGCACTGACCAGAAAATGCCAGATAATAACAAGAATCATAGGTCACTGCAGAATTGCGAGTCCTCAGTATGGAACCTGATTCATGTCACCCCTCTGGCACTTAGAATATGCAGGTGGCTCCTGGATTTTTGGAAACTTTGTGGAACCGTTCTTCCTCTTCCTAACGAATACCTAACAGGACTTAGGTCAGCAGCGAAGATTTTCTCTTAGCTGACTCCCCCCCTGTAGACATTTCTTCAAACGGGGAAGATTATTAAAACTGGAAACCCCTAGGTAATGCAGTTTTTCTCATGCCCACCTTGCTACATTTTCTTCCAAGATGATTATCTATCCTGTTCTCTCAAACATTGAGAATTGGTAGACTGTCTCATTTGGCTGGAGGGCCTCATGAAAACTACAGAAAATCAGTGCTCCTGAACAAATTATTGAGAAAGCAGTTTATTAATACAAGTCTGAAGCTGTTTCATGATTTTGATTTCATACTCTATCATTGTCATTCCGTAGGGACAAAGCACCAATGTAATTTAATAAATACACCAACATTACTAAAATAACCAATCACATACGAGGGCAAACATTTCAATATCCATATCGGCTAAGCAACATTTTGTAACTGCAATGCCAACCGATGATTATTTGAAATTGTCCATTTTCTCTACTAGTTTGCCAGATGAAAAAAAAAAAAAAAAAGGCTTGTAAACGATATGGTGCATTCACAAAACACATCAACTGTAACCTGAAAAAATGTACTGTTCTAATAATTGGAAATTAATACTAATATAATTGTGTGAAAATTAGTGTACTTGCTCGCTTGCGCCTCATGACTCGTTTTTGACATGTAGCCTACAGGAAGAAGTGATATCTTACACGTACTTCACTTTCGTTTTCCATATGTAAAAATAAAGTGCTTACCTGCTTGTACTTAATTTTTCTTTTTGATAAATACGCCCTCTCCAAAATAGCATTAGGGGGTGCCTTCTTTGGTTTTGTATTCTTGATGCCCAGAGAAATCCCAATAGGAGCAAACCAATACCTACAATGTACAAATTTCATTGTATAAAAATCGTAGACTGAAATACCTTAAAAAAAACGTAACCCAAATTATTTCCACTAACCTTTCCAATACCAATCTCACACCCAACAATACAATCGCAAACGGCAGAGGTATTGCTAGATGTCTGTGATCAGCGTAAGCTATTTTATCATTCGGTTCTAAATCTGCCCACGTAACATTTGGCGGCAACCACACATCCGGGTTCCAAAATTTATCCATCAAAATTCTAACGAAAGACATTTCTCACGAACCTTCACTCAACCAGTGACACAATACCTACGCCCTAAACCATTCCAACTGGTGATGTCAACAGATCCGTGACCCCAACCGACGCTGGTCGTTGTCTGAGTGGTGGCGTGACAGCTCTGATCCGTGCTCCACATTGACGCGTGTTAATTCACGTACGAGTACAAACCTTGGCATTGTTGCCGCCAGATGGCAGTCAAATTGCGAAATTGCAATTTGCAATCTAACAATTCATTAAATCGGTGTTGTAGCGCTGCTCTTAAGGCAGTGATTGAAGTTTTGTGTGAAGACCATTATACATCATGGTGAGAAGTTTATCCCGTCACTAAAATAGTCAATGTCGATGAAGTTCATTAAACGCATGCCGGCTAGACGAATGGTTTTCTATTGGCGGTAAACACAACGGAAGGTGTCCGGTATTTTGGCATCAAGCTGGTCGTACCAACGTTTCGTAGGAGGTTCTTTCTTTCCCTACAGCGTTGGTACCTGTGTACCAATCTAAACGGTGCCAAATTCGGAAAGCATAGAATCCGATCGGCACCGTTGTGAATACCTAAAATCACAATGCAAGATCGTCAACAGAGACTCCACTCAAACATGAGGCATTGAGCCAGAGAATTGTGAACAAAATGCCATTTGTAAATATGACTAGCCTGTGAGATTGGAGATACCCGCACTGCTTGAATCGACATGATTAGTATGTGATTTTGGAATAAATTCAGGAGTTAAAAAAATTCCAGATTTTACTGGATTTCGAAATGCTAGATGTGGGATCCAGTAGTGTATGCCCTCTGTCAACAGCTGTATTGTTCATTAACCTTAAATTGACGTAGGGGTTGAATTCAGACTACTGGGTAGACCGGAGAATTAGTAAAGTTGCGTTGCGTTAGTTGCATTCACGTACCAATTGCGCATCGATGCCAGCAAGATTTGAAGTATTAAAGGTCCGTACAGTGCACTAAAGCCGGCATTGAAGGATTTAAAATGGAAGCTCAACTAAAACACGAAATTTCGTATTTTCATGAAACTTAATAGCTGGGAAAGTTGAGCGTTAGGTAAATTCCTTTCGACCAGTTATGTCACAAGATTTATTAACCCAACGAGGAAGCATAAATAAAAAATAAAAAGCTGTTCAATTTGTAGGATATACTAACCATTGGAGTGCACTGTGCGGTCTGCACCGAGTCATATAGAACCTTGTGAGGATAAAGTAATCGTGCCCTAAAGTAAAATTACGAAGTAGTATAACAATTTTCACAAAATCCAAAGGAAACTGAAATGGAATTTCGTGTCATGATTATCAGTGCTGGCTTTTTGTTAATACCAAACATGAAGGTCAGTTGCCTACAGGTTAAGGGGTGGTACCCTTAACCACATATAACAGGTTTGCATCTTGCCATGGTGCCTGTTCTTGTTTTTTTTTTTTTAATTTTCACATCGTTTTTTGTTATTATAATTTTATTTATTTTTTCTCTTTTTCCTTGGGGCCTGTTTTTTTTTTTTTTTTTTTAACTTACACATCGTTTATAGTTATTATAATTGTATTTATTTTCCTTTACTATCAATGATAATTTTCGGTATAAATATGTCCTTCACAAA
>Ga0131853_10011988_pt1 | contig 15863 bp, 12 predicted proteins | sample TergutLab28metaG_FD_92764 | JGI IMG/M metagenome (GOLD analysis project Ga0131853, IMG submission 92764) | Labiotermes labralis P1 segment gut microbial communities from Petit-Saut dam, French Guiana - Lab288 P1 (version 2) (version 2) | ecosystem: Host-associated > Arthropoda: Insects >...
TCTTCGTTACATTCTTAACGTCAAGGTTAAGACTATTTCAGAGAACTGTACTGTCCTCTCGCAAACAAACATGTTTATTCGGACCCCACTATCTTGCACGAAAATTTGTATTTTTAACATGCTGTATATATTTCCATTCCACTCAGCCTGTCGCGCTATTTGACTACACGTATTTCTGGTAAGAAAACCCGTAATTTCGACGGGCGCAATCCTGAGGGTGTAACATTTACTGTCAACAGTACACCGTCACTGGCTTTATTGTTCCGTCGTGTGACGTATGTCAGACAGGGGTGGAAATGTTGGGATTCCGTTCCCATTAGGCAGGACAGGGATTTTTTTTATGTATGCCGCTTGTGGCCAAACCAGTCTCTTAAGGTAAACAGAAGTACCCTAGCAACTAAGCCATCAAAACCTAAATGTGTGGAGGTTTATCTCCACGCATTCATGCAGTCAAAACGAAGCATATGTGACCGATGCTGTCGCATTCTGACCACCTTACAATCGCGGAAGTGTTTTTGTGTTTACATTTATATGATATTGTTTTACGAAAGTCGCTTCTACCGGGAAAGTGGAATTGCTTGCAGCAAATGGCGAGCGGAATGATGTTTGTGCGGTAAATGATTTATGTAAATTTTCCGTGCACGGAACAGCATGAAGTAATGCGCGATTTCAGGTTACGCTGCGGTGTAAATGATATCGTCGCTCTTCTGGGTAGTTACACAGTGTTTATATTTACCGACGTTTCGGAACAACTTATCGACGCCTTGAAGATGGGACCGATAGGTTGTACCGACACGTCGGTAACTATAAACGCTATGTAACGTACCAGAAAAGCGAAGATGTCAGCACGAAATTGTACCGGAGAACAAAGATATCGCCAGTGCGCTGTTCCGTAGGCTACAGCAGGCCTGCTACTGCCGTCAGGTGGTCGAAACATCTTCAGAATGTGTACCGCGATGTTCTGACTGTTGCAGGCGGTGATCAAGAAGTCACGGGTGACGTGCAAGTGTCATGGCGTGTCAGGCTCGTGCAGTCTCATCACGTGCTGGCAGCAGCTTGCCCCTTTCAGGGAGATCGGTGAGTCAACTTGCTCATTGCACTTAGAGTTAAAGTCGCTGTACGTATTTCATACAGTGCGACTTGGCGATGGAACTGAACTAACATTTGGATTCATTGCATATTCGTCCAATGAAACGCTTAGTTTATGAAGCTTAAATCGCACTGGAAGTGTCTGGAGCGGCCATATTTCGAGGGCGCTGTGCTTTTTAATTAGACGATTGCATTAGCCGAAGTACAATAATGGTTGGTTGCACTGTTTGCTGGGCCGTATCTCGCTACACTTCTGCTTCAGAAAATAACAGATTGGGAAGAAAACTTATAATGTTGCGTTTTCCGTGTGCCAGTACACAGTTCCAATGTTTATTGCTTAACCAACAATACGCAGCATCAGGTAACCAGTATGGATACAATTCTGAACTGCATGCAGTGATTCCTGCTTTATCGACAGAGCTGCTCTCTCTACCACGACCGTACCGGCTCTGAGTAAATTCCACTCATTCGGACCACCCTGTCTTGAGCGCAGTTTGCATCGAATAGGTGGCGAGAAGTAGTAAAGGTCTGTCAGTTCATACGGTGGCCACAGTTGGAAGTTGGTACGAAACACGGTAGGACGTGGAAGATTTGAATGAAATAGACTATAATGAGCTTCGTGTAGGTGCAAGGAAACAGTCCGTATGTCTACAGTCACGTGACACACACACAAACCCAAAACAAGACGTCTGAAATGAACTGAGCATATTTCAGCTCTTTAATACAAGGTGCTTTCTTCCCACTTAACCGATCAACACCGGTACAGCTTTCTAGTGACATTTTATTAAACTTTATAAATGTTGCTCCCACCGCGACCGTTTGACCGGCCCCCGCCAGCGACTGTTAGAACTCCCCGCCGCAATGCAGGCAGAACACCGGGCGGAGCGTTGGGTCGGCCCTCGTCGGTCAGCGGGGAAAAGAAACATCCTGCATTTGGATTTTAAATACAGAAATTTTCCGCTGTTCCTATGCTCTGCCACTTCGCCACACTGGCAGCTCATGCAGCAGTGCTGATGACGGTGCCAAAATGCAACAACACAGAGACAGTGCTGCTCAAGGTTCAGCAGGTGCACATTCCGGCCACTGACCGACAGTGCTGGTGCAGGTGAATACAGGAGGCTGTGATCGTTGCCGGACACGGTGTCACTGCACTGTAGGCAGTGCAGTGACGCACTTTATAATTCCAATATGCATCCACGTTCTCCGCAGTAACCTTTCAGTAGATAAGTTCTTAAATGCTGTACCCCCTGAAGGGCAGTGTGCCGTCATAGTTTCAGTGAAAACTTTTGGAAAGGCAGCTTTGTAGGGTCAGTCGTATTTCTGCTTAGGGTACACTGTTTTCGGCAAAGGTCAACACTATGACTCCAGATGAATCACCCCCTTTCATTGTATATTATGGCCATGTTCTTACCCTACTTGTAACTATTAGTAACTACGTAACGTAACGACCAACCAACAAACAAACACATTTGGATTGCGGTCTATAAACAAGCACCTTGTCCCAGTCAGTTGCACTTTCTTGTTCTCAGTTATTATTCGGCGCGACGATAAAGTGAAACGCATTGGTCTCCATTCGTGACTTCCTTGCCTTGCCTTGGCAATTATCGGAGGAAGTCGGAGTAACGTCAGGGTAACGCCAGGGAACGTGTTTGGCCCATTTTTGTTGCCTGCGTATGTAAATGGTATTTGGAGGAACTTGGAGTCAACTGTTAAACATTTCGCAGACGACTGTATAATATATTGGAAAGTCATGAATGATAGCGACATAGAAACGTTGCAGAAAGATCTGGACAGATTGGGGCAGTGGGCTGTAGAAACTGCGGTGAAAATAAATCAAGGTGAAAGTAAAGCTCACGAGAGGTCGGGTGAATGATCCGCTACATCATTTTTCGGGGGACCAAAGAATTCCGGAAGCGAGATGCTGCAAATATTTAGGAATAATTTACGCAGCGATGTAAGGTGGGCTGATCACGTTAATTACACAGCACAAGCAGCCTGGAGGCACTTCAGTTCACAGTGCGTGTTCTCAAAAATGGAAATAGCAATACGAAAAGTTTAGCCTACATGTCACTAAGTGCGCCCAGTTCTTGAATTAGGGGCATCGTGCTGGGACCGTACAGGGAAGGTCAGATAAACGCGTTAGACCGTGTGCAAAAGAAAGCCGCTAAATTTGCAAATCTTACGAACGATTCGATCTGGGAAACCTAGGCGCAGCGTAGGAAGATGGCGCTTTGTTCAAAGCATACACCGGAGAACGGGCATGGAAATCTATAGGGGACAGGTTAAAAGGACCATGCTACTTGAGTAGGGATAATGACGATCGTAAAATTGGGGCCAGAAAACAAAGAACAGACGTCGGTAAATACTGCTTTGTAAATAGGACAATCGAACTGTGGAACCAACTGTCTGCAGAGGCGCTAGCGGCTGGCCGCTGTAAATAACATTTTTATAAAGAGGTTTAGGGAAGTAATTATAAGTGAGGAGAAGTGAAGGGCTGTTAAAGGGTGGTGACGAATCCTTCAAAAGTGAAGGAAGTGGAAAATGGGGAGTGAAGTGCAGTGAAGTGCAGTGTAGCGAAATGCTGATCTTTGGTGAAATGTGCGTATTATCATTGACTTAAAGTTATGTAGCTTTTATGTAGATTCTGTGCAGTACGTTGTGTTATTATTATTTGCTTCTGTTTGTTATTTTGTAATTACTCGTTTTATGTTTTTAATATTCATTCTGTGTTTTGTGCTTTGTATTTTTGTGTTCTATTTTATGTATTCTCTGTTTTTATACTGTTTTGTGCATTGTTTCTCCTTTTGCATATAGCTGTCTCTTTCCTATTTTCTTACAAGTTTACCGACTGCTGCCACCGGGTGGAAAACCAGTTGCAGTATATATATATTTTCGTCCAGCAGACCGAGCACGCTGGCTCACGCAGTCAAGATACTTCCTGACTTCCGTTCGGAAGAGTTCCCTTGAGGATATATTCTTGCATCTTTTCTTAGTTTCGGGATGGGAACTCAGGTCAGACCATGCTACGTTATATCAGGCCATGTTACCTGAAATCACGCAGGAGTATCTCATATCAGGCAATGAACATGCGCTCTGTGGTCACTTTCTACCAACACGCCATTTACTGTCATCGGAACATTCCACGCTCTGATATGTAACAGAGGCAGCGTTTTAAAATGAACTACACATAATGATATAATCGCAGCAGTTTTCTATGGAAGCGCTTAACCATAACGTCCAGATTTGAACCAGAGATGTCCAGAACACAAGCAGTAAGGTGCTAATTATCCGACCAAACACAACGTCATATCCAGTATGATAAAAGACTACTGTACTCGATCAGCCACGTGTTGTGTTCAGTCGGATAATTGGCACCTTTTTCAGAAATGCACAACGGGAAGATGTCAGCCAAAAAAGCAAGAAGCAACAGTAGCTACTAGATCCTGGACTGAAAATGTGTCTTTGCCCATTTCTTCTTACCCATTCAAACACAAAGCCAAGCAGACTCACTGGACTGGCAGTGCAAAACTTGATTCTGTCTTAATATTAAACTGTTTACAAACAACACAGAGATTGTTGCTGACTGTCAGCCAGGCTGCTGCATCAGTCGTCCGTCGTTTCTGCAGTTCGACTTGGTTTTCGTGTCCAATTGCGCCTGGGCTGCAAACCCTCAGTTACTGCGGTTTGGGCCTAATTGGGTTCTTGGATGTGGCTCATGTGGCGAGGCGTGGAGACAGCAAAGAAGTGCGGGCGGCCTGGACACGTGGTACAGACTGCTGGCAGCAAAATGTGCTGATGCTAGTGATGTTGAGGGAGACCTACACATCACGTAACGTTATCAATCGAATCACTTAACGCCATCAACCGAATCACCTAACGCCATCAATCGAATCACATAACGCCATCAATCGAATCAGTTAACGCCAACAATCCAATCACCTAATGCCAACAATCGAATCACCTAACGCCATCAATCGAATCACCGAACGCCATCAAACGAATCACTTAAAGCCAAACAATCGAATCAACTAACGCCAACAATCGAATCACCTAACGCCATCAATCGAATAACCTAACGCCATCAATCGAATCACCTAACACCACCAATCGAATCAACTAACGCCAACAATCGAATCACCTAACGCCATCAATCGAATCACTTAACGCCAAAAATCGAATCGCCTAACGCCATCAATCGAATCGCTTAAGGCTATCAATCGAATCACCTAACGCCATCAATCAAACCAACTAACGCCAACAATCGAATCACCTAACGCCATCAATCGAATCGCCTAACGCCGAAATCGAATCACCTAACGCCAACAATCGAACCGCCTAACGCCATCAATCAAATCACCTAACGCCATCAATCCAATCAAGTAAGGCCATTATTCGAAACACCCAACGCGAACAATCGAATCACCTAAGGCCATCAATCGAATCACCTAACGCTAACAATCGAATCACCTAAGGCCATCATTCGAATCACCTAACGCCATCAATCGAATCACCTAACGCCATCAATCGAATCAAATAACGCCAAAAATCGAATCACCTAACGCCATCAATCGAATCACTTAACGCTAAAAATCGAAACGCCTAACGCCATCAATCGAATCGCATAAGGCCATCAATCGAATCGCTTAAAGCTATCAATCGAATCACCTAACGCCATTAATCAAATCGCCTAACGCCAACAATCGAATCACCTAACGCCAACAATCGAATCGCCTAACGCCATCAATCGAATCACCTAACGCCATTAATCGAATCAAGTAAGGCCATCATTCGAAACACCTAACGCGAACAATCGAATCACCCAAGGCCATCAATCGAATCACCTAACGCAAACAAACGAATCACCTAAGGTCATCAATCCAATCACGTAAGGCCATCATTCGAATCACCTAACTCCAACAATCTAATCACCAAAGGCCATCAATCGAATCACCTAACGCTAACAATCGTATCACCTAAGGCCATCATTCGAATCAACAAACGCCATCAATCGAGTCACGTAAGGGCATCCATCGAATCACGTAAGACCATCAATCGAAACACCTAACGCCAGCAATCGAATCACGTAAGGACATCAATCGAATCATCTAACGCTAACAATCAAATCACCTAAGGCCATCATTCGAATCACCTAAGGCCATCAATCGAATCACCTAACGCTAACAATCGAATCACCTAAGACCATCAATCGAATCAACTAACGCCAACAATCGAATCACCTAAAAACAACATTCGAATCAACAAACGCCATGAATCGAATCACCTAACGCCATCAATCGAATCGCCTAACGCCATCAATCGAATCACCTAACGCCAACAATTGAATCGCCTAACGCCATCAATCGAATCATTTAACGCCATCAATCGAATCACTTAAGGCCATCGTTCGAATCACCTAACGCTAACAATCGAATCACCTAAGGCCATCATTCGAATCACCTAACGCCATCAATCGAATCGACTAACGCCATCAATCCAATCACGTAAGGCCATCATTCGAATCACCTAACGCCAAAAATCGAATCACCTAATGCCATCAATCGAATCACCTAAGGCTAACAATCGAATCACCTAAGGCCATCATTCGAATCAACCAACGCCATCAATTGAATCACGTAAGGCCATCAATCGAAACACGTAAGACCATCAATCAAATCACCTAATGCTAAAAATAGAATCACGTAAGGCCATCAATCGAATCACTTAACACCAACAATCGAATCACCTAACGCCACCAATCGAATCACCTAACGCCATCAATCGAATCACCTAACCCCACTATTCGAATCAACTAACGCCACCAATCGAATCACCTAACGCCATCAATCGAATCACGTAAGGCCATCATTCGAATCACCTAACGCCATCAATCGAAACAACTAAGGCCACCAATCGAAACTCCTAACGCCACCAATCGAATCACATAACGCCGTCAATCGAATCACCTAACGCCGTGGATCGAATCACCTAACGTCACCAATCGAATCACCTAACGCCACCAATCGAGTCACCTAACACCATCAATCGAATCACCTAACGCCATCAATCGGATCACCTAACGCTTTCAATCGAATCACTTAAGGCCATCAATCGAATCACCTAACGCTAACAATCGAATCATCTAACACCATCAATCGAATCACCTAACGCCATCAATCGAATCACCTAACGCCATCAATCGAATCACTTAAGGCCATCAATCGAATCACCTAACGCTAACAATCGAATCATCTAACACCATCAATCGAATCACCTAACGCCACCAATCGAATCATCTAACACCACCAATCGAATCACCTAACGCCACCAACCGAATCATCTAACGCCACCAATCGAATCACATAACGCCATCAATCGAATCACCTAACGACACTAATCCAGTTATAGATTAAGAAACTTTCAGTCTCTCAGCTACTCACGCAACTTCCACTTCTTATATTCGTTCCCGAATTTACAAAAGGACTCACTGATAATGATAATGAAAATTGGGAAGTGTGTATGAAATTATTTGTGATTCTAGGATTTGGTTTGAAATAGCGGAAGGGGGTAAATGATGTGTGGAAATTAGCAGCCAAGGTACATGGTAATTGTAATAATTGGGTGGGCTGCCGGACTTACACAGCAAATGTATTTAGCAAAGCGGAACTGCTAGATGTGAGGCTGTGGCAGTGACAGTAAAATACTGGCATCAGATTGCATGAGTGGATATAGAAGGTCGGGTAAAGCGGCGCTATGAATGGCAGAAGTTGGGCTGAGAGGTGAAAGAGAAGCTGGACGGCACTGGACTAACTTTTGTGTGGCTGAGTCAACAGGAGTGCAATTTGGGAGAAATGATTAAACTGGTAGAAGAAAACTACAGTGGTTTGGAAAGAAAGTGTGGTGGCAGGTCATTAGTACCGTCTCTAGACATGAATTTAGTTGTGGTAAAAATGATGTATAGGAAACTGCAGTAGAAGCGAAAGGAGCGCTGTTGCGTGGTGGTTTGGAGGGTGTGGAAATTGAGAGGAATTGGGAGAAAACAGCTGAAGGAAGATGGCCGTTATGATTAGGTAAAGATACGTAAAATATATTTTGAGCTGCCCATTTATAGAAAAGGGAGGAAGGAATTTTAAAATAAAAGGTGGTTGAGCGTGGATGAGGAGGTAGCTGGTGCAGAAATATTAAGACGTAGTATTACAGAATTGGTCGTGGATTTAAGTGCAGTTGCATGCATGAAGAATAAGAGCAGACTGAAACAACCCAGAACACGCCTACTGATAATCAGTTGATGCTCTCTCGTCTTTCAGTTTGTTTACAATAGTATGAACACTCAAGAATGCAGAAGTGTGACTTTGCACGATGTTTTGTGGGCGTGTGAAACTTGCTGTCTGACAGTGAGGGAAGAACACGGGCTGAGGAGGAAGTCTGGAGGAGACTGCATAGAGAGGAGCGGTACAAGTGATCAGGTTAGGAAGAATGAGATAGGCAGGGATTATGACACGTTTGTAGGCTATAAGAGGTGTATGGAGGTTCTGGCGAGGAAATCTGTGAGAAAGAGACCGCTTGGAAGACGAAAGCTTGGGCAGGAGGATATTACAATGGATCTTCATGAATTCGGTTTAGGGCGTGAATTGGATTGATCTAGCTCAGGATAGAGACAAGTACATATTCTTTTGAACACGGTATGAACCTTCGGGCTTTATAAAATGCAGGGAATTTCTTCACGTGTTGATTTGTTCTTCGTTTCTCGAGAAGGAATCTGCTGCATGCAGTTGTTTATAGTCGGAGTTGCTTCGATGTACGCACGTAAATTTTGAGAAAGTCGCTGCTCAAGAGATTTCGCGTAAGATGAAAGGCATTAGAAGGAAGGCGGCCCAACTCTTTTATAGCCAACATTTATACGTGCATCGTGTAACTGCGTGTTGCAGCACGTGGATGTGCCTGTAGCGAAGTTATATTGTGAATCAAACGCAGCACGCCGAGAACCTAATGCAAGTTTCATTTTCGGCCAGTTTTATATACTATAACTTGGATTAGTTGTTAAAATTACAACGCAGGGGGTAGCATCCAGAGACGGTAGGCATCGCTTAAACATTTGTACAAACCTGCCTACAACCTTCTCTGTCGTTGCAGTGTGGCCAAATTTTGTATGCACAACCCGACATTTCCATGCATGCTGCAAACCACCCATGTTATTATTTGGTTGTAAAACACAAATTATGTATTTCATCATCATCATCATCATCATCATCATCGTCATTTTAAAAGTACGGTACAGCACAGTACAGTACAGGGCAGTAGAGTACAGGGCAGTACAGTACAGTAGAGTAAAGGGCAATACAGTACAGGGCAGTAAAGTACAGTGCGGTAGAGTACAGGGCGGTGCAGTAGAGTACAGTACAGTAAAGTACAGGGCAGTACAGTACAGTGCGGTGGAGGGCAGTATAGTAAATGGCAGTAGAGTAGAGTGCGGTAGAGTACAGTACAGTACAGGGCAGTACAGTACAGTTCACTACATAGCAGTACAGTACAGTACAGTAGAGGGCAGTACGGTACAGTGCGGTACAGTATAGTATAGCAGAGTACGGTAGTGTACAGGGCAGTACAGTACAGTGCGGTAGAGTAAATTACAGTACAGGGCAGTACAGTAGAGTGCGGTAGAGTAGAGTACAGTACAGTACAGGGCAGTACAGAACAGTGCGGTACAGTAGAATACAGGGCAGTACAGTACAGTGAGGTACAGTAGAGTACAGTACAGGGCAGTACAGTACAGTACAGTGAAGGGCAGTAGAGTACAGTAAAGTACAGGGCAGTACAATAGAGTGCGGAAGAGTACAGTACAATAAAGTACAGGGCAGTCCAGTAGAGTAGAGTAAAGCAGAGTGAGGTAGAGTACAGTAAAATACAGTGCGGTACAGTAGAGTACAGGGCTGTAGAGTAGAGTAGAGTACAGGGCAGTACAGTGCAGTACAGTAGAGGGCAGGAGAGTACAGTGCGGTACAGTAGAGTACAGTACAGGGCAGTAGAGTAGAGTACAGTACAGTAAAGAACAGTACAGTACAGTAGAGTACAGGGCAGTAGAGTAGAGTAGAGTACGGGGCAGTACAGTACAGTAGAGAGCAGTACAGTACAGTACAGTACAGGGCAGTACAGTATAGTGCGGTACAGTACAGTACAGTAGAGTGCGGTAGAGAGCAATAGAGTACAGTAGAGTAAAGTACAAGGCAGTAGATTACAGTACGGTACAGGGCAGTACAGTAGAGTACAATAGAGTACAGGGCAGTACAGTACAGTGCGGTACAGTACAGTACAGTACAATACAGGGCAGTACAGGACAGTAGAGTACAGGGCAGTGTATACAGTGCGGTACAGTACATTACAGTAGAGTACAGGGCAGTACAGTACAGTAAAGTACAGCACAGTACAGTACAGGGTAGTACAATACGGTACAGTACAGGGCAGTACAGTAGAGTACAGGGCTGTAGAGTATAGTGCTGTAGAGTACAGTACAGTAGAGGGCAGTACAGTATAGAGCGGTAAAGTACAGTAAAGTAGAGGGCAGTACAGTACAGTCCGGTACAGTACAGTACAGAACGGGGCAGTACAATACAGTAAAGTAGAGGGCACTAAAGTACAGTACAGTACAGGGCAGTAGAGTAAAGTGCAGTACAGTACAATACAGTAGAGAAAAGTACAGTACAGTACAGTAAAAGGCAGTAGAGTACAGTAGAGTAGAGTACAAGGCAGTAGGGTACAATACAGTACAGTATACTACAGGGCAGTACAGTACAGTGCGGTAGAGTACAGTAGAGTAGAGTGCGGTATAGTACAGTACAGTACAGTAGAGGGCAGTACAATACAATACAATACAGTGCAGTACAATACATTGCGGTACAGTACAGAAGAGTACAGGGCAGTAGAGTACAGTACTGTACAGTAGGGGGTAATAGAATACAGTACAGTAGAGGGTAGGACTGTATAGTAGAGTACAGGGCAATACAGTAGAGTACAGGGCAGTACATTACAGCGCGGTAGAGTACAGTACAGTACGGTGCGGTAGAGGTCAGTAGAATACAGAAGAATAGAATACAGTGCAGTAGAGTACAGTAAGGTACAGGGCAGTACAGTAGAGTAGAGTAGAGTATAAGGCAGTACAGTACAGTGCGGTACAGTACAGTAAATTAAAGTAAAGAGCAGTAAAGTAGAGTACAGTACAGGGCAGTACATTACAATACAGGGAAGGGCAGTACAGTACACTAGAATACAGAGCAGTACAGTACAGAAAGGTACTCTATAGTACAGTACAGAACAGTAAAGTAGAGGGCAGTACAGTACCGTACAGGGCAGTACAGTACAGTGCTCTAAAATAGAGTACAGTACAGTGCGGTACAGTAAAATACAGTACGGAGCAGTACATTACAATACAATAGTGGGCAGTACAGTACAATACAGTAAAGAGCAGTACTGTACGGTGCGGTAGAGTACAGTACAGTACAGGGCGGTAAAGTACAATAGAGTATATTACAGTTCAGGGCAGTAGAGTAAAGTATAGTAGAGGGATGTACATTAGAGTAAAGTACAGGGCAGTAGAGTACAGTAAAGGGCAGTACAGTACAGTGCGGTAGAGTAGAGTACAGTAGAGTGCGGTAAAGTTCAGTACAGTACAGTAGAGTAAAGTACAGGGCAGTACAGTACAGTACGGAACAGTACAGGGCAGTATAGAAAGGTGCGGTACAATACAATACAGTACAGTACAGGGCAGTACAGTTCAGTGCTGTAGAGTACACTACAGTACAGGGCAGTAAAATACAGTGAAGTAGAGTACAGTACAATGCAGGGCAGTACAGTACAGTACAGTACAATACAGGGCAGTACAGTACAGAGCGGTACAGTACATTACAGTAGAGGGCAGTACAGTACAATACAGTACAGTACAGGGAAGTACAATACAGTACAGTACAGGGCAGTACAGTACAGTACAATACAGGGAAGTAGATTAAAGTAGAATACAGGGCAGTACAATACAGTGCGGTACACTACAGTACAGTACAGGACAGTACAGTAGAGTGCGGTAAAGTACAGTACAGTACAGGGCAGTACAATAGAGTACAGTAAAGGGCACTAAAATACAGGAGAATGCAGGGCAGTACATTAGAGTGAGTTACAGTACAGTACAGTACAGGGCAGTACAGTAGAGTGCGGTACAATAGGGTACAGTACAGGGCAGTACAACACATTCAGTACAAGCAGTCCAGTACAGTGCGTTACAGTACAGTACAGTAGACTACAGGTCAGTACAATACAGTACAATAAAGTACAGGGCAGTACAGTAGAGTACAGTACATGGCAGTACAGTACAATAAAGTAGAGTACAGGGCAGTAGAATAGAGTACAGTAAAGAGAAGTACATTAAAGTACAGAACAGGGGCAGTATATTAGAGGACAGTAGACTACAGTGCGGTACAGTACAGTAGAGTGCAGTGAAGTACAGTACAATACAGTACAGGGCAGTACAGTACATTAGAGTGCAGGGCAATAGAGTAGAGTGCGTTACAGTATAGTACATTAAAGGGCAGTACAATACAGTGCGGTACAGTAGAGTACAGTACACGGCAGTAAAATACAGTGCAGTACAGGGCAGTAAATACAGTGCGGTACAGTACAGTAAGTACAGGGCAGTACAGTACCATTCAGGGCAGTAGAATAAAGTACATTACAGGGCGGTACAGTACAATACAGTAGAGTAAAGACATTAGAGTACAGTAGAGTACAGGGCGGTAGAGTACAGTAGAATACAGAGTAGTAAAGTACTGGGAAGTACATTACAGGGTAGTACATGGCGGTAGGTTGCAGTGCGGTAAAAAAAGGTCAAATACAGAGCAGTAGATTGCAGTGCGGTACAGTACCGTACAGTAAAGTTCAGTACAGTACAGTGTGGTACAGTACAGTACAATACAGGGCAGTGCAGTACATTCCGGTACAGTAGAGTACAGTACAGGGCAGTAAAGTATATTACAGTACAGGGCAATACAATACAGTGCGGTACAGTACAGTACATGGCCGTAAAGTACTATAGAGTAAAGTACAATACAGGTCAGTACAGTACAGGGCAGGACAGTACAGTACAGTACAGGGCAGTACAGTACAGTAGAGTACAAGGCAGTGCAGTACAAGGCGGTGTAGTACAGTACAGTAGTGGGCAGTGCAGTACAGGGCAGTACAGGACAATAGAATACAGTAAAATACAGTGCGGTACAATAGAGTACGGTAAAAGGCAGTACAATACAGTACAATACACTACAGGGCAGTACAGTACAGTGTAGTACAGTACAATAAAGTGCAGTACAATACAGGGCAGTACAGTACAGGGAAGTACCATACAGGGCGGTACAGTAGAGAACGGTACAGTACAGGGCAGTACAGTAGAGGGCAGTACAGTACAGGTCGGTACAGTGAAGGGTGTTACATTACAGGGTGGTAGAGTAGAGTTTGGTACAGAACAGGGCGGTTTAGTACAGTAGAATACAGGGCAGCAGAGTATAGTAGAGTACATTACAGGGCTCTACATTACAGGGCGGTACTGTACAAGATGGTACATTAAAGGGCGTTACAGTACAATACAATACAGGGCAGTACAGTACAATACAGGACATGAAAATACAGTAGAATAAAGTACAGTACAGGGCTCTAATGTACAGTAAAGTACAGGACAGTACATTACAGGGCAGTACAGTACAGTAAAGAGCAGTAGAGTACAGTAGATTACACGGGGGTACAATACACGGCGGTACAATACACGGTGGTAGAATACTGGGCGGTATAGTACAGTACATTACAGAGCAGTACATTACAATAGAGGGGAGTACATTACAGTACAGTACAGGGCAGTACAATACAGGACAGTAGAGTAAAGTGCGGTACAGTACAGGGTAGTAGAGTACATTAGAATGCAGTAGAGTACAGGGTAGTACAGTATGGTAGAGTAAAGGGCAGTATAGTACAGTAGAGTACAGGGCAGTACAGTATAGGACAGTACAGTACAGTGCGGTACAATACAGTGTAGTAGAGTACAGTGCAGTACAGTACAGTACAGGGTAGTACAGTACAGAACAGTACAGTACAGGGCGGTACAGGAGATCGCGGGAAAGTACAGGACAGCACAATACAGGGCTTTTCAGTACAGGGCGGTATAATAGATTACAGTACTGTACAGGTAAGTTGAGTACAGGGCAGTAGAGTACAGAGCGGTTAAGTAGAGTAGAGTAGAGGGCAGTAGAGTACAGTGCGGTACAGTAAACTACAATACAGGGCAGTACATTACAGGGCAGTTCAATACAGTTGATTACAGGGCATTGCAGTACATTGAGGTACAGTACAGTACAGTAGACGGTAATATAGTACAGGGCGGTAGAATACAGTACAGTACAGGGCAATATAGGACAGTAAAGTACAGGGCAGTAGAATACAGTACAGTACAGGGCAGTACATTACAATAGAGGGCAGTATATTACAGTACAGTACAGGCAGTACAGTACAGGACAGTACAGTACAGTGCGGTACAGTACAGGGTAGTAGAGTACATTACAGTGCATTACAGTACAGGGTAGTACAGTATGGTAGAGTAAAGGGCAGTAGAGTACAGTAGAGTATAGGGCAGTACAGTACAGGACAGTAGAGTACAGTGCGGTACAATACAGGCTAGTAGAGTACAGTACAGTGCAGTACATTACAGGGTAGTACAGTACAGAGCAGTACAGTACAGGGCGGTACAGTAGATGGCGGGAAAGTACAGGGCAGTACAATACAGGGCTTCACAGTAGAGGGCGGTACAATAGAGTACAGTACTCTACATGTAATTTGAGTACAGGGCAGTAGAGTACAGTGCCGTAAAATACAGTAGAGTAGAGGGCAGTACAGTAGAGTGCGGTACAGTAAACTACAGTACAGAGCAGTACATTACAGGGCAGTTCAGTACAGTAGATTACAGGGCAGTAGAGTACATTGAGGTACAGTACAGTACAGTAAACGGCAATATAGTACAGTGCGGTAGAATACAGTATAGTAAAGGCAGTAGAGTACAGTAATATACAGGGCAGTAGTGTACAGTATAGTACAGTACAGGTCAGTACAGTACAGTACAGTACAGTAATGGGCAGTACAATCAATTACAGTACAGGGCAGTACAGTAAACTACAGTAGAGTACAGGGCAGTAGAGTACAGTACAGTAGAGGGCAGTACAGTAAATTTCAGTTTAGTCTGTACAGTACAGGCAGTAGAATACAGTGCGTTAAAATACAGTACATTACAGGGCGGTACGGTATAGTGCGGTACAGTACAGTAGATTACAGGGCAGTAAAGTACAATACAGTACAGGGCAGAGTAGTAGAGTACAGTAAAGGGCCGTATATTAGAGTGCGGTAGAGTGCAGTACAGTAAAGGTCAGTAAAGTACAGTGCGGTACAGTGCAGTAGAGTACAGGGCTGTAAAGTACAGTACAATAAAGAGCAGTAGAATACATTGCGTTCAGTACAGTACAGTACAGTGCGGTAGGGTACAGGGCAGTACAGTACCGCTTACGGCAGTACAATACAGTACATTACAGGGCAATACATTACAATACAGGGCAGTACAGTACAATATGGTAGAGTACAGGGCAGTAGATTACAGTGCAGTACAGGTCAGTACATTACAGTACAGTACAGGGCAATGCAGTACGGTATATTGCAGTAGAGTACAGTATAGTACAGTACAGGGCAGTAGATTACAGTACATTACA
>Ga0131853_10011989_pt1 | contig 15862 bp, 10 predicted proteins | sample TergutLab28metaG_FD_92764 | JGI IMG/M metagenome (GOLD analysis project Ga0131853, IMG submission 92764) | Labiotermes labralis P1 segment gut microbial communities from Petit-Saut dam, French Guiana - Lab288 P1 (version 2) (version 2) | ecosystem: Host-associated > Arthropoda: Insects >...
ATCATCATCATCTCCTTTATGCAGGGTATTTATACTTATATTCCTGAGACAAACTGTGTTCCTTGGGAATACAGTGTTGCAGCTATTCTGTTGTTACTATTCACGGTGCTTATATCGTTAGTTCCAGTGTTGAATCTATTGTACTTTTACATTAGTACTTTCCGAAGTATATGTGCAGTGCCCAATATGGCTGTTTTCTATTATTTTTATTATTATTATACGATCTCCTATATGCTTCGGTCCTTTCTAGGCCCTCATCATTTAGCCCATTACTATATTTTGTACGTACACAAGTTGCATTTTCTAATGATTACACGCTTAGGTTTTAAACAATTTTCCTCTTGTATTTGTTTCTCTCGGATGATGGCCTAGAATGGTCTGAAACATGTCTGAGATCACAGCAGCAGCAGCAGCAGCAGCGGCGGCAGCAGCAACGACGACGACAACAACAACAACAACAATACTAAATAAATAAGCAAAGAAATAAATAAAATGGCTACAACTACATTTTTGGACCTTTGTTATTAGTAAGTTATAGTTTCATCTAGCGTATGTTATGGCCTTGACATTTGTTGATTGTCTTAATGTTTGTTAGTATAAACGAAGAGTTTGCCGCCGTTTTAACTACTCAGTTTCGTGATTTGATTTTACTTTCACGTTACAGTTCAAAGTGAACGCGCTGCTTGTCAGCCGAGTTCTGTTCGTGCTTATGTAATAACACATAAAACATAATTACGCGTGTTTTTTTCTTGTGCAGCCTTGCATGATTTTGCTGGCTGCGCACCTTAACAAATACGTTACGAGGTCTGAACTTGGATAGTCAAGTTTCAGAAACTTGATTCTCTCCCAAGGACATTGTTGAACGCTACAGTTCGATGCCGCAAAACACCTAATCGTATTTCACGGTTCCACATTCGCTGTAAGTGTGTTTTGGATAATGCAGGTCTCTAATAGATTAGAGTGTGCAGTTAAGTGATAACGGGTTTTGATTGACAATACAGGATTTTTCTTCTTTTGGCGCTGTGGCCCAAACGCGGATTATGGCCTTCTCATACATGAGGTTTGCAGATCACACACAACGACGCACCACAGTCGATAGGACTCCTCTGGAGGCGTGATCAGCTCGTCGCAGAGATCTCTTCCTGACAACACACAACACTCACGTCAGACAGACATGCATGCCCCCGGTGGGATTCTAACCCACAATCTCGGCAGGCGAGCGGCCGCAGACCCACACCTTAGACCGCGCGGCCACTGGGACCGACTAATACAGGAATTAGTGGCTAATTAATTTGCAGGCCACTTTCAGTGGAAATATTGAAGAGTCAGAGGAGCTTGACCACAGTCCGTGTCGCACTGCGCTTGCGAACTCAACACTGGTAACTGTTCTGCTAGGGTCTCTACGTTTCTCAACACACGTTTTGTTCAGATGTTTTATGTATGGCGAGTTACTGACGTCGAGATAAGTATTTTTGCTTAACCGCTGTATTTATCATGTTTCACCTGCCTTTCACGTTCGCTTGCACTCTGTAATGTCGCGATCGAAAGAGCACGTGTTAATTTGTTTTCAGCTCAAATATTTGTACGGAGCCACATAAACTGTATCCGATCAGACTGACTCCAAAGATGAGAGTATAGGCGCAATTATATCGATGAGTAGTTGCGATTCTGACGCGTCTTACTGAAGAGGTTCGTCGCGGAAGGCAGATAACGTGTGAGTCTACGAACTGAGACAGTTTGATCTGCAGTGCGTCACGTTCTGAAATTTTGTTTCCGTGATGTAAAAGTAGGACTGTTTTAATTTAGAAACAAGACAGGCAATGTACGCGTAACGTAAGCGCGTTAGCGTAGCCGTTCTTGTCGTGCAAGTGCAAGAACTGTTAAATATTCTGAGTGTCTGTCTGTATTATTGCGTTAGCTATCCGGCTTGCAAATCGTATCTTTACGTCGCAGCATTATGTTGTCATACGTGACGTGTGTGACTCCACCATCTTTTTCCACATTATCTTATAAACGACACGACTTTGGGAAAAAAAAGTTATTGATCATAAAATGTGCGTTCTGATTTTCTCTACAACTTTAGTGTGAAATATTTCTCATTCTAAGAAGAATTCGGTGAGATATTAATCTTAAATGTGTGTTGGTCTTCACGTAATGTACCTGCGATATTCAGTACAGGTTTTAATGAAACTTGAATTTTATTGACAGATTTTCGAAAAATATTCAAATACTAAATTACATGAAAATCTTTCCAGTGGAAGCCGCGTTTTTTCATGCGGGCAGACAGACAGGACAGACAGACAGACAAACGTACAGACAGACATGACGAAGCTAATAGTCGCTTTTAGCAATTTTGCGAACGCGCTTCAGAAGGTATTAGATATTAAAGATTGTGTCCCTGGTCTTTGTAGATGCTAGGCTCATTGACAGTGGGTGGACCTGCAGTAGAGGAAACTCAAGAGAAGCGGAGAAAGAAACTGTAGGATTATGGCTGTGCTTTGTATAAGGGAAAGAAGCGTGCATGCGATTGCAGGACATGTTCAGGTACAGCACACAACTGTTAAGCAGAATTGCCCTCTTAAACAGGTTTACAAAGGTAATTTACCTTTTAACGTCAACATGAGTAAGACCTTTTTCAAGGGGGTTCTCTTTTTAATTATATTTTTTCGATAAAGTAATTTATTCACCACTATATATATATATATATATATGTAATTATTAATACATAGTTGGCAACATGTTTCGGTTCTAGTGAACCATCTTCGGTCCAGTTCTTAAGGTAGACATAGTACATTCAGTGAGTGTCTATTAAGAATTGGCCTGAAGATGGTTCACTAGTACCGAAACATGTTGCCAACTGTGTATTAATGATTATACAGGGTACGTCAGTGAATAAGGCGATTTTGCAACACTGTTTTTTTCTGGTTCGGCAACACTGGGGCGGATGCCGCTATCACCATTTTGCTGCCAACTTTAAAGTGTTTTAGTTGCAATGGAGCCGTGGACTGGAGCACAACGTGCTTTTGCTGTGAAAGCGTTTTACAAAAAAACGGTGACAGTTTTGTGATCGCTCAGCGTGAATTTCGAAGAGAGATCGGAATCATCGCGATCCTGCTGTTCCATCGGCCCATGCCATCAAGACCTGGGTTCGAGACTTCGGGGCTACTGGCTTTGCACTACAGAAGAAAGGTGGTAGTGTAAAAACAGTACGTACACCCGAGAATATTGCGGTAGTGAGAGTGGACATTGAAAGAAATCCACACCGTTCTGCGCGTCGCCACTCTGTGTCACTCGGGCTGTCTCAAATCTCCAACCAAGTCTTCAAAGCTCCAGCACCCCACACAGTTCAGGAGTTGAAACATCGAATTCAGCAAGAAGTCGCACAAATTCCTGTGGAGATGCTTCAAACAGTAATGGGTGGCGTTCGCAAGAGACTTACCGAGTGTCTAAAGCGGAATGGTCGTCATCTGAATGATGTTAATTTCGGAAAGTAGGACTTTTGTTTTCAGTGTGTTAAATTCTTGAATGGGTTAAACTGAAAGTGAAAAAATCTAAATTCTTTTATATATACATTGTGTTCATATGTGTTAAAACTAAATAAATGAAAGCTTTTACTGTTCATGACGTTTTTAAAATCGCTCGATTCACTGACACACTCTGTATATACATATATGTTGTGTTTGACTGAATAAATTACTTTATCATATTGTATAACACAACGGGATGGCTCCTATCAAAAAAATATTAGTATACTTTCATCAAGCGGTCCCAGTGACCACGCGAACTAAGCCGTATGGGTGCGGCCGCTTGCCTGCTCCGATTATGGGTTCTAATCCCACCGGGGGCATGTATGTCTGTCTGTTGTGCGTGTTGTCAGGTAGAGGTCACTGCGTGGGGCTGATCATTTGTCTAGAGGATTCCTAACGACTGTGGTGCGTCGTTGCATGTGATCTAGAAACCTCGTGAATGAGCAGGCCCTGGCCCACTGAGGGCTGTGGCACCAAAAACAAAAAAAAACAAAAAATACTTTCATCATATCACATAATTACCAGAATATATTTGTTCAACTTCGTTAAGCAGTTCTTCAGTAATTAAATTATAGTAACAGAAGTATCAGCCCTTTCTGGAAGTTTCCCTCTTAACCACATTCGAGCGTCGCTTTGGTAACAACTTAACGCTTAACAAACTACTAGCAGGATTAGGGACAAAATTTCAATCTCGACTGACCGGAGTAAAACTTGATAAATGGATATACCTTACGACGTCTTTTATTTTGGGGGCCAGCTTGATTCTGGCTGTTGTGAAATTGTGTATGACATTATTCAGCTCCGTTCCCATTAACACCTCACGTGGTCAACACATCTCACAGCAATCATTTTTCCTCATCCAGTGTTAATCATGCCTGTCGGAGTAAACCTTTGCGCTGGTTACGTGATGGACCAACAGTTTAACATTCAACAACTGTACGCTCTGCCCACACTGTATTAATGTGTTTTGTATTTATCTGAGTACAAACAGCGACTGGTGCCACTTACAGCATAAACTGATTGGTTTTTATAACCGAGATGAAAAGTGTTTACTGCGCGGTACGGACTGGGTCTTCAAATAAAGCGGTCTTCTTTTACATCTATTAATATGCAATTCGTTTTCCATACCTTGAGTCCTATTTCACACTCGTACAGTGACTCATCCTTTTGATATCAGAAACAGATATCAGGCACTAAAATTATTTTTTCGTTATTTATTCATGTCCAGACTTCATATCCGTGTTAAAGAACGTGCCATTTTCTTTTGATATTTTACTGGAATGCCCTTCGAAAATATTTTATTTTTATGAGCATATCGATTATGTTCTGGGGTTCTATTTAATTTATTTTTATATAATTGCTTATAAATTTGTAACTTACCGTACGTTATAACATTGCTCGATTGGCTGTTTTGTACGGATCTCTGTCACTGTTCTCTTGCGCTGCGCCTTCACTCCGAATTATTTGTGTGTATTTTTTAATAAAAGCGAAATACCGCCGGTTTCTTTAGGCAGGTGACTGGATTGTGTCTTAAGACACATCACCTTTCCTATAATTTCACTCCCATCGCTTTTCTCTCGTCAGAAACTGCAGTTCTGTTCCTTATGCCCAGTACAAGACGCCATCGATCCATCCTTTATTGCATCTTACACGCCCACTGTTCTTGGGCGGCAGTAATATTTGATTTTCATGATGGAAGTATAGCTAATTCCTCTTGATAACACTGGTATTCGCACTGTAATGATGGCCCTCGCCTCGTCGGTGGAAACCTGTGCTCAGTTTGGTTGAAAGGGAACTAACTGGTACATTCAACCTCGCTGGAAAATACTGCTTTGTGTTTGGAAAATTTTGGATAAGGAAACCAGTTTGGAGGTCGTCCTTTTTATTTTCCTTGCTTTCCTCGAGCTATCCAGGCAAATGCTGGATTGGCGTCTTAGACCAGGCCATTAACTGCTTTATTTTACACATCTTTCCAGTTTTCATATCATTTGATGCTGTGAAACTATTGAAATTGAAGTGGCGCCTTTTAAATTAACTGGAAATCACAGTAAACAAGTGTATAATTAGTATAGATACGCGGCTGCAAATAAGATTGGCCACATTTTCCACGTGCATGAGAACATTCAGCCTCTTCAGGTAAGACTGTTTACAACGGCCGATAGCCTGACAAAGGGTTGTTTAATGCTTTCTGTGGGTTCTGTGCTTTAGTATTCCTGTTACAGGTCCTGATTATATTAACACTGAAAGCTGCGTTTCCAGCCTCATTGTTTCTTAGACTACCTTACCTTACCCATATGAAGGCATTTAATATCACGACGTTCGCTGCTGTTAACAGGCACATATATTTCCCTGAACTCAACCCATTATTTTTCTTCTCTTTAAATATTATTTTGTTTCTTAGACGACAGTATTTCAGTAATTGCAAGTGGACGTTTGTTTCTCTTCCCAGAAAGCCGCGCACTTGCAAACACTTCTGAATTAAATTGGCACTGCTGTACTGAACTGTTCTGGTTAGAGTTTAATATACATAACTGAAAATATTCGTATGTGTATCCTAAACTCATCGCAACAGCTGAGAACCGTTAGGCGCAATTTCGTGAAATTTTGTGTTGGATAATTTTTACTAAAGTTTGGTTACAAACGGAAAAAATGGTACTTTACGTGTTAAGTGTTCGGACTCATCTCGAGAGTAGATGTGTGTATATTTATCAGAGTTGACCAGCGCTCTAGACGACGGTGAAGAGAACAACGGAACACGTGTTTTGTAAGCAACAGTGTTTTTCCGTCAGTGGTCACCGGTTTCCGAGATCAATACGTCTGAGGTGACGAATGTTCCAGAATTGTTACTCAGTTCGTATATTTCTGCCCTTGTATGCTAAATTGTCGGCAGTGGTCTTCCTAACTTAACGGAGACTGTATACTGAACAGTAACCATGTGAAAGTGTGTGTGCGTGCCTGCGTGTGTACAGAGACGTTTTAAGAAAATAAGATTATGTAGACATACTGTACACATTTAACCCTTTTAAGACTGAACGTAATCTTAATTATCTATATATATATATATATATATATATATATCAAGGTTCAGTTCGTACCGCGAAGTAAACACTCCGTACTTTTTTTCTATGTTTTGCTGACCCTGCATCTAAGTATAATCTCAGTAATTAACCAACTTGATGCACAAAGTATTGTTTTATAATAAGTTTATTAAATGTCTCTACATGTTTCGAGCACTATGTGCTCATCATCAGGAGGTCAAAATTGTATTATACAGCATTTGGTATCATCACACTTATAGGTGGCCGTCCGGTGCACAGGTTGAGACAGGACTGGTTGGAATCCAACCAGTCTTCTCTCAATGTGTGCACTGGACGGCCACCTGCAGTTGTAATGATACCAGATGCTGTATAATACAATTTTGACCTCCTGATGATAAGCACATAGTACTCGAAGCATGTAGAGGCATTTAATAAACTTATTATAAAACAAGTTTTTGTGCATCAAGTTGGTTAATTACTAGGATTACTCTGTACTCATTAAAAATCAGCTGTTTAATTCCATGCAGGGAAGAAATAAAATTGTAATAATCTCACTGTTTTGTGCGAACGTATGAAAACACATATACATTATATAGCGACAATGTAGGGATTTTTAATGTGACACCTGGTGGTACATACAGTAACCGCTGGGCTTTCAAGGTTGTAACATTTGTAACCTTCCAGTTACGTTGTTATACAGGATAAAGTAGCTTAAATGTTGACGGACGTGTTTATAGATAGGCAGTTACCAGATCTTTTTGTGACCTGTTGAGACATACTGCAGACGTCTTAACGGTAGCCATCTGCAAAGACGCACCATCCGCATGGTGTCATCTGCAAGTAATTTGACAGAAACTTGTGTACATTAGGTTTCCGCATCTGTAGAAGTTTTATGTGGTAGAATGTTTGGCGTTTCGCCATGGCTGTGTTTCAAGCTTCGTCGCATTCCCCCTAGGCGGCACAATGTAGACAATATTCACGTACAGGCCTCACTGTCACAAATAATCACACATAGTACTCCCTTATTTTTATTTGTGATGCTGTTGACTTCGGGTGAGGGCAGTGGAGACACTTCATGCGTCGGTGTAAGCGCAGAGTCGCTATTGTCGCTAATTAATTCAAAATCAGTCCGAATAACACACGACAGCTCCACATAGAAGAGTAATAGAATTCACAGAAATTGTTAGCACGTAACAAGCAGCTAATTTCGTGGTGTAGTATTTTTTGGGGAAGTGATAATACCACGGTTAGTCAAGGAGTTCTGTGTCCGTTATTTAAGCGATTACAAGACCTCGCTACAGGATCCTATTCTGAACCATACTGATTTCTTACCCACGTCTTTAAGATTCATTTTAACATTATCCTCTCATCTAGCCGAGGTCTTCCACGTTGTCTTTTCCTCCAGAAATTTGGACTAAAATTTTATGTACTTATCCACGCCTTCTGTCTGTCCCACCAATCTCACCGCCTCTCGTTATAACACCTTTGAAGTATATAGTGAGTCACGTAATGTGTGAAGTTTCTCTTTCTATTTTATCTTCACTACCGGCTACAGAACAAGTTTCGTACCTGTTGGTAACAACGTATTAAATTATGATGTTTTGCTGACCGTGCTTCTCAGTATAATCTTAGTAACTAACCAACTTAATGCACAAATTCTTGTTTTATAATAAGTTTAGTACATTCCTCTACATGTTTCGAGCACTATTGTGCTCATCATCAGGAGGTCAAATTTTATTATACAGCATCTGGTATCGTCACACACACTGTAGGTGGCCGTTACCAGATACTGTATAACAATGTTTCTCAAACTTTGTGAGACCGCGGCCCGGTAAATTCTTTTTTCATAAGACGAGGGCCCGGTCCCAACAAATTTACTCCTAAATACCTTTCCATTTTTTAAGTTCATACATTAAACTAACATAAGCATTAATAATTAATTATGACATAATCATAAAGAGTATTAGTACACTTATGTATACGGTGTGGCGTGTTGACAAATATGAAATTACATTTTAATTAGTTATCAATCACTGGACTAATGAAATCTTGTAGCATATTGTAGTTTACTCAGGCCAACATCTGGGTCTGAGTTTTCGACACATTCACGAATATTTTTCTCCTCAGAATATTTCCACTATAAAATATTTATTCATGAAAATTTCTTAGAAAACTAAAATGACAAATTCCAGGAGAACCTCTCGCGGCCCGGTATAATTGATGCCAGGGCCTGGTACCGGGCCGCGGCCCGGTGGTTGAGAAACACTGCTGTATAATACAATTTGACCTCCTGATGATGAGCACAGTAGTGCTCGAAACATGTAGAGGAATATACTAAACTTATTATAAAGCAAGAGTTTGTGCATGAAGTTGGTCAATTGCTGAGAGTATTAAATTATATTCATGGATCTTTTGTTTCATTAGGTGTTCACATTGTTCCTGTAAGATAAGATACTCGTGCCGCGCTTAAGATGTCCAAGATTCCCTGAAATGATCGACACTGCTTCTCGCTGTGACTGTAATTTTGTTAATAAAAATCCAACCAGATGCAACAGTAAGCAGATATTTATTCACTGCAAAGTCACTCTACGTGTTTCGGGTGTCACGGCATCCATCATCAGGAGTACTAAAAACTGTAACCGCAACCTCCGGTACAGGTCATAATACTGGTACAGCTCCTTCCCTCCAACGTGGCCTGATTTTTTATTTATCACTGTCGTTCCCAAATATTCTAGCTGTTCCACAGTTTCGGGAAGTTTCTGTTAGCTATTATGCTATTAACCTGCGTTCCTTTGACCAGGAGGAGGGTGGGGGGGGGGGAGACATATGAATCCAAGTTGAAGAAATCTAACAAAATGCAACGTATGCAGATATTTATTTACTGCTAAACTACTCTACATGTTTCGGGCGTCCATCGCACCATTCATCAGGAGTACATAAAACTGTAGTTGCAGCCTCTGGTACAGATCATACTGTCTGGGGAGCAAGCTTCTTCAAACGTGACCAAATATGGTCTTTAGTCCTTATTTGGTCGCGTTTGAAGAAGCTTGCTCCCCAGACAGTATATGTCCCAGAGGCTGCAAGTACAGTTTTATGGACTCCTGATGATGGGCGCGATGGACGCCCGAAACATGTAGAGTAATTTAGCAGTAAATAAATATCTGCGTACTGTTGCATCGTGTTGGATTTCTTCAACCTGGAATTACGATACACGGAACTACATATATAAAACATATGAATCAGTCTTCTTTTATACACCTATTGCATCGTCCTATAGTACTGCAGTATAATCTTTCTCTTTAAGTTGCAGTGAAGTATATATCTGATATACAATCGTAGCGTATCATGCAGCCCGGCAATGAAAACAATGATTCATGTCTGTGGCGATTGTAGGCGAAATGTCTGTTTCTGCAGATGGCGTGTGTGGCCATCATCACTAATAGATAAAAAGTAAGTGAATATGTAATCAAGGTGTGTAATAGTCATGATTGTTACTTTCAGACTTTACACTCACGTTTGCAGTTCTACAGCCATGTGTACGCTACTACTTACAGGACCATTCAACGGAACGTTTACCCCGTGATTCGTGTTACGTTCGATTTGTTATATTTTGTTCACGAGGCCTATAGAGCAGTGGCGTACCCAGGAATTTTGTTCGGGGGGGGGGTGGTTCAACAAATTCAGTTGAGGACAGAGAGAACGGGGATCTGGGGGCGGTAGCCCGCTAGTCAGGGGTCAGGGGTTCTGGAGGCAACTGTAATTTGGTACAAGAAATGTTATTTCATATGGTAAAATTTTCTTAATTTTTGGTACGTTAAGACTATTTATGATGACAACCAATTTATTTGTCGTTTCTAATGTAAAACAATTGCGAACCGGCGGTAGTTTTAGAATTTTACTGCTTTTTTTCCGAACATCTTGGTGTGGTGGCGTCCTAAATTCAGCAATTTTTAACAGTTTTCAAAATCGGGTTGGGTTTGGCACGATTTTGGAGGGCCTTCGGAATTTCGGGGAGGGGGGATTCAACCCCCCTCGGTACGCCACTGCTGTAGAGTGACAGTAAACCTGTGTAAGTGGTCATAAAATACTGACCTCCTATTGGCCGCTGTTCCCATAAAGGCAGTTCACACCACTTCCCTCGTTTCTTACATCAGAACCACACGAATTTAGGAAATCAGTAAAAGAATACAGAAAAGCACATTTGTTGCAGTTTATTTAAAGTCGGCTGTTATTTGTGGTTGCTTGTAACCATTAGATTAAAGGGTCTTGAGATTTTGTTTACGTCTCTCATGTTGTTTGAAATTAGAATTTTTACTACTTACATCCATCTCCTTTTAGTGTGTTTGCATCGAACTCACAAATGTCTTGAAGAATTGCAGTTCTAAAAACACCTCAATCTCATGTTTCTTTTTCGTAACACGTTCGTAGTTATAAAGATGGCAGATAGTGCGATAATTCTTTTCACTTCCCTCTATGGTAGGGACCATGGGTTCTTACCCCGAGGGAAGAACTTGGGCTGCAGGCATTAAAAATCAAAGTGCTGAGGAAAAAACCAGAAATTAAGAAAGGAAGGAATCGGAGAATGGAGGAAAAAATTCTTCTCTGAACTTCATTATTTATATTGTTCTTGTTGTTGGTTTGGTCAAGGTTAGTGTGAGTGTGTGTGTGTGTGTGTGTCACGGACAGAGCAGAATGAAGACTTATGTGTGTGTTTATGTAACGTAATGTAACGTAACGTATGTATGTATGTAATGTATGTATGCATGTATGTATGCGTATAATGTATGTATGTATGTATGTTATGAATGTATATTGTATTTGCATCCATATATTCTCTGTATAAAGTAGGCCTGTATTAGTACTGTTTTATTATTCAATACGATTTTCGTATACCGATGGTACATGTATAATATGGCAGTTTGTATAAGGATGCGACGTACTAAGTTTCCAAGCGTAGGTCTACTTTAAGCCACAGTAGGAGGCCTGTGTACACAGAATGTACGTAAAGTTGTGCACACTGTCTTCAGCTGAGAGGAAGTTTATACATCCCGATTCCTTGGGTGGTGTCAGACATTAGACTTGTTCATAAATCTCTAGAAGGAAACCATTCTATTTCTATTGGCATGTATCTGTTTTCACTCCAGTCATCTCACCACCCTCTCGTGTACCTCTGTCCCACCCTTGACTCTGAAGCAGACCTGACACTAGTTAGCCGAATGCAGTGCTGGTTCCTGCTTTCTAGTGGGAGTAAGGCATCGTTAAAGGCTCAAACACCGGGTTTATGAAGTGAATTGAAAGGGAGAACGGTTTCCGAACGTTATATTGTCCGCTCACGAAGGAGCTGACTCGTTAATTCACTGTAGGTGTTCGTCGAACATGCACTGTCGCCCATAAGTAGACGTAGACCGTCTTAAGGCTGGAGAGTCCGACCCTAGGAAGAACGTACACGAAAGTGTTCAATAAACATCTTTGTGCGATATAAGACTTTGTCGTCATTCTGTCGCCTCGTGTTAACCGATTGAAGACTTAATAATAATAATCGTTGTAATCTCAGGTGACGGAAATGTGATGAAAAAAGAAGCCGAGAAGATTCTAAAATATAAAGACCTTACAATAGAAATACAGCGCACGTGGAATGTAAAAACAAAGGTGATACCAGTAGTAATAGGGGCAACTGGGACTATTTCAAAGTCATTCAGAAAATACGTGAGCAACATACCAGGAAAACATGAAGTCAAGGAACTACAAAAAACATTTTACTGGGCACTGCACACATACTTCGGAAAGTACTTATGTAAAAGTACAATAGATTCAACACTGGAACTATTGATATAAGCACCATGAATAGTAACAACAGAATAGCTGCAACACAGTATTCCCTAGAGACATAGTTTGTCTCAGGAATATAAGTATAAATACCCTGCATAGAGGAGATGATGATTATGATGATTATTGTGATAATATTAAGCGGGTATATAGAGAGAGGCACTACGTTTGTTATTACAGAGAGAAACATTTACTGCTCCGAAGGCTTCGGCTTTTCCTTCTGGTAGGCTGGTGACAAGGTAGAGCGTTCGGATGTGAAGAAGGTAAGGTGATAGGCAGTGGGCTGTTGGAGTGTGCAGTAGAGGGAGGACGTTGAGCTTAGGGCTGAGTTTTGTGTTTGGAGACGGAAACACTGGAAGGACTGCCTTTGGGTGGAAATTCTGAAGTCCCTTGTTGGTGGGTGCTGAGAAGCATGCAGCGCAACGTGCAGGACTGAAATTGATCCCATTACATGTGAAGAAGCGGACGAACAGTGAAGTTAAAAAATATGAAAATATTAATTATTAAAATTATGGTAGTATCAATTACAATAATTCTAATTAATATTTAGTGTAAAATCCTTATTAATTTGTTAAGTTTTTGTATGTGTCCAATTATTATTTTTTTTTCGAATCGGTTTTACTACCTCGGTACATATAGACTTAAAAAAAACTATCTGGCTAATAGCCTTCATATCCAGATTAAACTGGGTCAGACAAGTGCGTTACATATCTCCATACTTGAGATAAAACCACCCAAGCCACATGCCTATTGGTTGGCAGTACTGCAGTTTGTCAGTTGCTGCCAGAGTACGTGCACGTTAAATCATAAACATAAGATAATATAAACAAGCATGCCATTGCAATGTTTACGTGTAAGCTGTTTAGGTACCAGTACCTTCTTTCCTACAGCAAAAAGGAGTACCCTGATGCGGTAACACCTTACATTTATATTAAGGAGTTTTTCAGTTCGAACCTCGTTGTTGGCCGGTTTACCAGCCATACTAGTGGAGACTTTCCGTGTTCTTCCTCATTCTCTACAATAAATGGCATGATATAGCCTAGGTTTGGTCACGACCGACTCCTTCCAGATTCTTACCTGCCATTCTCACTCACGAAAATGGGAAGCCTTCATAAAAAGCACAAGAATCAATCATTATGTCGGTGTATTTCCGTGCCTTTGATACTGATATTCCGATATTATAATGCGCTACATTTTCTCCAGGTGGAGCAGTTCACAAATATTGGTAGTTCTGATGTCGTCCATGTACGAATGAATCTCTGTGTATGTGATTTGTTACTGTCTGGAGCTGACACAGGGGCCTCTGCTGTGTACGACGTTTGCAAGGGCAGGGCATCGGTTTTTTCGCCTGCCAATCCGCTATCTCTATCGCTGTGCAAGGGACTCGCTCCCAGCCTCCCGCTCGAAAATTCTACCGGTCAAAAACTAACAAATGACCTGCCCTGTAGACCATAGGCGTCCAACCTTTTTATGGCAAAGGCCCACTCCCATCATTGGGGGCTGGTTCGCCGGCGCAAGTGGAAAAATTAACACTAAGCGGTATATCTAGCCGCTGAAATTACTGTGTATTTTGTAGTGTTTAGTATATACACAATGTACAAATGTAACAGCGGACCGCGTAATACAACCTAGCGGGCCGCGGGTTGGCGATTCATTATTTATCGCAAGCGGCGGTGTTTACTCTGTACCCCCCTATGAACGAGAGACTGTACGCTAATGTGAGGGCAGTCTGTTCCAAGGTTCCAAATTGTCTTCGTGGAAAAATTACGACTTGCCCATTTGCACGTGAAATAGGTGTCGAACATCCCACTCATGAGTGTCGGTGGCTGTTTCTGTCCGAGTCAGGCGGCCGGGACATGAAGCTAATCGCTCACCCCCAAGTTAAGAATGAGAGAAGCTAAACTTCTTCTTTCCCCTCTGCCTTCGTAGTGTACACAGTGACATTACTTCACTGCTGAGTTCAGAATCTTTTGTACTCCCGTCAGCTGTTTAAGAACGTGAATGTTCAATCACGGAAAGCTATAATATTGCCTGTTGTTTTGTACTGCTGTGAAATGTTGTCTGCTGTCACACAGGGCAGTACGTACTTGTCTGGGAACAGGGTGCTGAGAAGAACGCGAGGACGTAACAGGGAGGCTGGAGCGAACTGCATGATTCGTGAAGATATAGGTACTGCCAGCCAGGTCACTTTGTGCTGGAGCTTCTCACGGATCAGAAATATATGTGTTCATGCTGTGGGTATAGTGACAAGCGCCTATACGATCCACCGTTATTGTATTTACTTTTTTCCTGTGGCGGTACCAAAAGTGTAATATACGTACCACCGATATTACCAACAACTTGGTTCTCTTCTCCCTTCGCAGTCTCGTGTATAGTAATTTAAAAACTTCCTCTTTGTGGATTCATACTGATTTCAATTAGACACAATCAGCATTACACACTGATATGTTTCTTAGCACCCACGTGCTAAAACAGTTACATTTGTCACTGTTTCAGAAAATAGATTTCTCCTCTGATGTAGATAGGTCATTGTGTGATATTACAGGATGCTGGTGAAAGTGATATATTTTTAGAAATCGTGGTATTTTAGGTGAAAGTATTCGGTAATCATTATGTCAATAAAAGAGTTGTTTACTTTGTCAGAAGTTTGAAATATTGAAGCAGCAAGACACATACATCCAATGGGGCCCTCTGTTATTGATCTCCTGCGTACTGCTACAGTACACGCAGCTTTTCTCAACTTATACTCGTAATTCATGACTACTGCGTGTAATCGGGCCAGTGCTTGTTCCGTTTGTGCCCTGTGACCATTACGAATCAAAAGATTGTCATCTCGCTGCTTTTTTTTGTTTTTTGTTTTGTGTGTGTGTGTGTTTTTTTTAACTGTGCAATAAACGACCTGAGTTAGAGGGTAATGGAAAAATACGAGTAACTTACTAATTGGCTAAGCTACAAACAGCCGCGTTCGCAGATTAACACTTCACAGCAGCAAATTAAACCCCTGAAACCCACCTGCAAGTGTCATACAGTACCACACTGATATGGCGTCTGCCGCTGGCCGCACAGTATCAGATTGATGTATCAACTGCAGTGGATCTTGTTAGGCAGAACGTTGAAGGCTTGGGTTTAGTTCACTGAGACCTTGTGGAATCTGTGGTGTACAAACTGTACTTTCGGTTTCGGTTTCAAGTCATTTCAGCCGTATTGTATACTGATCAATCACATTGTCTGAAATGTACTGTAGATTGGACCGGCCATTTCTTTGCCGTAACCACACTGCCGACCTGAGGCACAATTTCGACTTCATACAAAAGGGACTTCAGTTTAATCAGAGGTTTCAGAAATAGTTTAACCTTTTGGCGCCGGAATTATTTTTTTAATTTTAGCACATTCTGTATATAAAATGTGAATAATACAGGAACCAAATACGTTAGAATTATGAAACAAACTACATTTTGAAGAGAAAGAAAC
>Ga0131853_10011990_pt1 | contig 15861 bp, 6 predicted proteins | sample TergutLab28metaG_FD_92764 | JGI IMG/M metagenome (GOLD analysis project Ga0131853, IMG submission 92764) | Labiotermes labralis P1 segment gut microbial communities from Petit-Saut dam, French Guiana - Lab288 P1 (version 2) (version 2) | ecosystem: Host-associated > Arthropoda: Insects >...
CTCACGAGGCTGAGTGGACCCCGTTCCAGACCCACTACTACTCAGAAAATCTGGTAGCGCCGGGGATCGAACCCGGGACCTCTGTATCTGTAGCCAGAAACTCTGAAAACTAGACCACAGAGGTGGTCGTACATAGATAACAGTGATGTTAAACAATTTTCCCTTTAGTCTTAGCATTGTTCGTGTACAGGTTCAAAATTTAGCATATGATCTTTGACCCTCTTATGGATCATAAAACCACTATCCAAGATTTTGGAACCCTGGCATCTTGTTTTCTGTATTGCAGCTATCATGATGTTGTATCTCTGTAACTCTTGTCAAGTTTCTGAGTGCTCCTGCTCTAAAGAGACTCCTGACATTCCATGTTGCCAGATTCCAGTCATTCTTCCTTTTTTGTGAATTGCTTAGATTTCTAGGTCATGGCCATAGATTAGGCCAACTTGTTACTTTGGGCTTCTCAACAGGAAATGTTTTTACAAAGGGGGGGGGGGGGTGTCAGCCCCATGCTCCAACTCCCAACCAGGAGGATCAGGGACTCTTCTGTTAATTTAACAGTGACCCCTGCTTGACATCAATGCCCCCATCAAGTCTCAATTATCAGCCATTCACCCTCCTCCTTTCTCAACCAGGCTTGGGACTGGCTATAGCAGAGTTTACATTTTTATAGCATTATCTTATATTCATAAACAGTTTACATTCCTTTCAGACCCAAAATATTCGATGGACACAGCATAAATCCCTAATTTGTTTCTTGTTTTCTTTGTTCTGATGCAGCTTAAATGCAAATAAATGACTGGACAAAAGTATTAAATTGATACAACATTTGTGTGTTCTTTGATGTTACACTGTGTCAGTTGGTAAACAGAAAGTTTTTACACTCAACTAATTAGTCAATGCAGCAGTCACAGTCATTTTATTATAGATATCTTGCTGCAGCATTTTGGCTGAATAGTTTAGTCATCCTCATACAGTTCGTTCAGGAATAAAATGCCAGTATGCCACATGCAGTGTGAAACTGATCACATTGTAAATTACAGGATCCCAGCAGTAAGATATCTATAATAAAGTGGCTGTGGTTGCAACAATGATTGTGAAATCTTTATTATAGCACAATGGGATGAATCAAATACAGATGGTAAATGGTTATTGACATGCCTTCAAAATGTTGGTAACTATTTACCATTCACACAGTATAACATCCAAGAAGACTAATCTTCTGCAGTACCCTGAGAGAACCTCAACTCCCAAAAAATAATAAAAATTTAACATATAAGTAGGGGTGTTTACTAGTGCATTAAATCAATACATATGTGCCTTGTGCACACACTGAAGGATGTTCATTCTTCCAATTCTCTAGCTATCTCAGTCTTTCAAAAGTTTGTAAAGAATTTAAACACAACTTCCTTCCAGGTGGGATTAAGAAGGTATGCTGGCCACAGAACTTGTAACTGTTGTTACCAACTGTTATAACAATATTTTGTCACATTCAGCACCGTATGCCTGTTCCAATTGCCATAAATGTTCCAAAAGTTCCTCCACCCTGAAGCATTGTCTTCCCCATGGTGTTCACTAATTCTCTTCCACGGAGTCCATACCTGGCAAAATAGAGAAGTACTGTAAGCTCTTAATATACAGCATGTTACAAACCTGTAAATTAACTTAAATTCTTAACTACCTGAGGGCTGAGAAACCTCCAAAAAGAGCACCAGATGCCAAGCCAACACAGAAGCCTATTGTGAATCCCTTTTTCATACGATCAAAACAGCTGTAGCCAGTCTGGTATGATCCAGCAGGAACAGGCATTATGCAGTATGTGCTACAACATAAAGCATAAACATTATGTACAGTTCTCATTATCTTCATCCGAATTTAACTCCATCTCTGTAAGACTCAAAACTATGTACAAATAAAACATCAGGATTTTAATTTGAGACTAAGCTGGATTTGTTTCAGATTTCAAGCATGTTATACAAATTGCATAAAAATATCTTAGTGCAATGGCTGTGTGTGTGTGTGTGTGTGTGTACATACATGTGCCTGCAATTTGGCACTGAGAACTTGTGTTTCCATTATGTGAGGGTTGTGTGTCACCAAGGCCTTTCTATCTGTTTAACTTCCCAAAGCTTGTCTTCATTTTCTTCCCATGTTCTTGAAAGTGACACCTTTCCTACCAGTCATTCTTGTCTTATTAAAGTCAGTATTCTTGGCATATTTCTGTCAATTTCATATTCATTCTTAGAATATGCAATGTCTTACTGAGCATGTTTTTGTTATACTTGGAGGTGGTTGGGTTGTAGAGAGTATAGAGACAAAGGGGTATGGCAGTGTAGTCATAGGGTTAGGATGTGCACACACCAGTCATCTTTCCCTTCACCTTCTTATTATTGCATGCATTCTGTATCTGTACTTTAGTTATGCAAATTAAAATAGTGTTGACAATCGTCACTGTCAAGTCACTTGCTCTACAGAGAATATATGCAGAATACTGGGGACTTAAGTGTTCTTTTACGAATCCTTTAGACTGAATGCAAAAATAATATCCATGTCACAGGTTTCCTCACTGCAACAGATTAACTGCTATAATGTTAAATGTGGTCACGCTGTTTCTCTACAAAATTAGTTAAACATTTTGCAGATTATCACCATACATGGCCAATACTAACATCAGAATAGGAACATGAAACTACAGTTACGTCCTAAAATCACGCCCAAAAGTTAACATCTGTGTCATCAAAACGACTCCTAATAACCCAGCACTTGAATTACCAAGTAATTAATCGTAATACATAACGTCAGAAACCTCGGTATGTACAACTGCCGTTGCAATACTTATACTAATGTAACCGTACTTACATGCGTATGGCCTGTACGAATGTATTATATGTGGTAAAGTGAAGGTTTATTTTAAATCGAATATTTCTCCAGATGTTAAGATTATGCGGTTAACATCAAACACAACAAACCCACTACACGAATTACAGATCAGCCACTGTACCCCTTTACATCCAATACAGATATACCAACAGATGGCGATGACGGTCTTTGATGGAGATTGATCAGAGTGCCACCGAATGGATATGATCACGGATAATGTATGTCTTAGCGGTGGAGTGTTGCAGTGTATCTGTGATTTTTGGACTTGTGGAACACGAATAGCTCAGTCTAAAAATGTGTTGTAATGTTTCTTTAGCGTATTTTTTTAAATTGTTTGTTGATCAAAAAAGGCTCTTTGCGAACGAGAAATATCCTTTTAATCGCTATTTTATTACTGACAACACGGTTGGCGCGTACTAAAACGCCTGTTCACCGAGCTTTAATCCGTGGTTTACTCAGTAGCCGTGTTGTAAACAAACGCACGTGCATTGCGATGTCTCTTGAATGGAGTCGTCGTGTACGATGTAGTCCTATGATGCCGTGCGTTTATGTGGGTATAGTAATGAGACATTAGTTTTCGAAGAAGCTTTATTTATTTCATTCTTTCTTTAGAAGACAGTTTGAAAATGACGTCAAGTCACATTTCATAACTGGTGTACAGCAGATGGGGATCTAGTAAAAAATAGACATAATTCCCTTGGTATACGGAACGGCGTATTATTTACCAAGAACAAGAAAGCCTATTATGTTTTTCATAGAATGAAGGTTTTTGACTACGTGTTAATATAATAATTGTATACGTACCTTATTATACAGCTTTCCAGTCGCGCAACAATGCTTGACAACTGTGTGTAGAGGGTGGCCAACACTGAGCTATGGTCCGTGGCGGTGTATAGCGTACGTGACGTTGCGAACGTTAGCGAGAGATCTGGGCCGATTCACGCTATACGTCACGTTTCCGTTCCGTCGCGGAACGTCACCGTTCAGTTTTCTAATGTGTAATTAAACGGAGATGTTCACACTGACAGGAACATCTCCATCACGTCTCAGTTCCGTTCCGTCGCCGTTGCCGAGCGAGAATGTTTAACGTGACGGAACGTGTCCGAACCGGTCTGTACCTGCGATTCCGATAATGTGAGCAGTCCTGCGTCGCCTCCACTACACTTCGAGTGTTTGCATGCAACGAGTGCTTCCTGTTCGTCAGAAGTGAACGAAAAATTAATAGAATTGGTGTGTAAATGTGAGGAATTATATGACATGTCAAATAAGAAGTATAGAGACAGTGTCTGGAAAGAAATATTGTGTGGACAAATAGGCGAAGAGTTGAAAAAAAATCAGCTTTTTTCCATGTTTCTTTATTGCGCATTTTGCAGTTACTTTTTTTTTATTCTATGATCACCGAAGTCAATTATTAACAAATAACGGAAAACGCATTGGGCTGCATATTTGATGGAAATAATTGCAGGCCTCCTATCATGTACTGTGCCGGAAGGTGACTGAACGGAAACGTGACGCATAGTGTGATCACTGTTCCTGTACGGGAAATTAAACTTCAGTACTTAATGTTCTAGGTGATATAAATGTACGTCCTTTCCAGTAGTTTCAGCGGCAGTCCGTTGGCAGCTATAATCTGCCATGGTCTGGAAATGTGTACGACGCAAAACATATTGAAAAAAGTGAGGAGTGTGTATGTATATTTACTGTACCATTTTTATGAACATGCATTGTTATTGCTAGTATATAATAATATTCTGAGGTATTCATGTATAAATGTTTGTAGGTTATGACTTAGAAGTGTTAAGAAATCGTGGCACTGTTGATGCTCAACAGTTAAGGATGACAATTATATTAAATGGAAAATCCTTTGTCAGGGTGATTATTGTCATCCAGAAATAAAATTATGTCACTTCCCAAGAAATTTCATTTTCAAGCCTCTGCCTCTTATTTTAGGGTGTAAGGAAATCGGGAGAACACACTTTTTCATCTTTGGTGACAGGAGAATGTGTATTTGCTGTAAATTAAAACAAATATAATATTCATGGTTTTATTTCAGGTGCAACAATGTTCCAGTATTATGTCAAGATAGTGCCAACGACCTATGTTCGAAAAGATGGTGCAGTTTGGCAGACCAATCAGTTTTCTGTTACAAGGCATCAGAAGGTGTGTTGGTTATTGAGGAACATCAAAGAAAACTGTATTTACCCAAATATAAGATGAGAATTTTTTTCTAATTTATCGCTTTAAAAATGGGTAGAGGCATGCCATATAATTACATGCATTGCTAAATATATGCTGTTTGGGTAGCTGCTTGAAAATTGTTAAGGGGGTTGCTGTGTATTTGGGTTAATATTGTAACTATGTGACAAGTGCAAGATCAGTTACTGATCCTTAAAAGCTCACAGATTTAAAATAGATGACTGTAAATGTAAATTGTATGTTTTTCCCACTCCTCAGGTCATAGCTGTTAGCAGTGGAGACTATGGTATGCCTGGTATATTTTTCAATTATGAACTTGCTCCAATGATGGTGAAATACACAGAAAGGGAAAAGTAAGTATTATTTATTAATCATTGGTGTTAATGAAATGACACCACTTAGGCATATGTATTACTGTACCTAACATGTATTTATTACTTTGAGCATCCCTGTGTGCTATTGACATCATTTCCAAGTGAAACCTGTACATACAAGATTTGAGGTTCTTACTGCAGTGGATATGAAGTGTCTTCTCCTGGAATGTGATGTCATGTAGGTGAAAGGTGAAAAAAGGTAAAGCAATTCCTGGACAGGCCCTGAGGGTTCCAGGTTGAGGTGCCTAGATTTCAAGACAGTTGGCACATGAAGATGGTAAGGTTGTCTCAGCCTTTCACACTGGCCACCTCTACCTCCCAGGAAAATTCCTGGTACACATTTCTGTTAGGGGCTGAGTCAATCCCAGGACCATGATGTGGCCAGAACGATTATGTCAATGAAAAATTCCAGTTACACCATCAGGAATTGAACCTGTGACCTTCCAGCTTGTAGTGCAGTGCCTCAACCAACTGCTCCATCACATGCCCCCAACACCATGTAGTGTGGTACCAATTACCACAGTACTGTCACCCCATTCTCAGAGACATCATTCTTCAATACAACATGAAAATGAAACCTATCAAATGAATTTGCTGTAACACACCTATAGAAAGAAGCCAAACAGAATACAAAAGAAAGCACTCAAATTCAAGCCAATGGGATACAAGAGATCCTGCATTCCCAATCAAAAGATGAATATTAAAATCTTGTCATGGTGATGGCTATAAAAAATATCGTCTTCTTAGTTTAAATCGTTTAAGTTTACCAAAATTTTGGATGGAGCTGTGACGTACATTATCGGGGTTATTTTCAAAGGTTATAATGTGCAACTGGAAGGTTTAGGAAGAGGTAATTAAGCCTAGTCCTGCCTAGTTCATGATGGTGGTAGGCTGCAAGTATCTTGAAGTTGAGTCATTGTTCACACAATCAAACCAGCAAATGTACTAGAGTTAAAATTATATTTTTTTCACACACAATTTGTCATAACTACTACATGTTTCAGTCTGTCTTGATTATCTTCAGGGTGTTATTGAACATCAATAAAGCATATTATACAATTTGTTTGTAGTAGTGTAAAACTGACCAATTCTGCAAATTGTGTGTATAAAATACAATTTTAACTTCAGTGCATTTGGTTTATTGTGGGAATTGTTTATTGATGCACATGCATGAATAACTTTAAGACTGTGTTTTCACTTCCAGAAAATTGTATCATTGTTAGTGCATTTGTGGTTACCACTTTTAATCGTATGCCTGCTGCGTGAGCTATACTGCCTCTCATGTGTGTGTGGTTGATGTGCTGTTCATGTGTCCAGGCCAGATAGGTGCACTTTGAATAATCTGGACTTAGAGAGTAATTGTAAAGGAAATACATAATGTTAAATTGCAGTATCTCTGAAACACAATACTGTATTCATATCGCTTACATTTCTTATACTGTTTAACCTATAGTCCAGTAGAGTGGATATTTAAATTTTAGCGCATGTTTGATGAAAAATGTATTAGTTGAACAGAAAATGATAACATTGTGAAACAAATCACATTTTGTGGAAAACAAAATATATTATGCATCATGTCTTTCAAATGCAGTGAATTTCTTGGGGTGTTTTTCACATGTGTGCATGTTTGCAAGCATAGGTCTTTGAAAAAAGTTAAGGCCCATGTGCTACCATTTAATGTCAGGTTTCAGTGTAGGCCTCCACATTTTGCACACACTTTTGCAACCTGGAAGAGACAGACTCATCACTTTTCCTTAGAAGTTCAAGAGGATCAGAGGCCAAAATATAACACAATTATTGTTACAAATCATGAACTGTCCTTTGGTTTTATCAGGAGACAGCACAGAATATTCCATTATTCTTGGTTTGTCATTCTATCATGCAAGCATTATGTCTGAAAATCACATGTGGCATTTACAGTCCTCAAGGCAGAGAGCTGGTGATTGAAGTGGCGGTTGTGTTGAAATATGACACTATGGTAGTGTCTGGACTTTAAAATGGTGTGAGAATTATGGACTTTATAGCATTGTTTAGGAGATGCAGTCATCTAACATTATGTATTTACTTAAAATCACCCTGTAGATATGTGACATTAAGCAAGCAAGCCAAATGGATAAGGAGGGAATAAGGTTGTGGCCAATAATTAGATGTAGTGCATTCATTGAACCTGATATTAATGTCTTATTCTCTAAGGTTCATGCCTGTGGTCAAAACTGTGTTATGCTGACCCATGATTATGCTGTTTCCACAGAATCTTCAGTCAACTAGCCATCTTCGTGTGTTCTTTTGTATTAACATACCCAAATTTCCAAATGTAATTTTAGGCTGATTGTTGCAATACAGCTGTAGTTCAAGATGAATATGTAACCATTATTCTGAGACTTCCCTCATTAGTAATCCTGGTGTATTCAAATAATTCTTTCAAAATTTCATGAACATGGCCAAATACAACATTCAGCATTGAGAACTCGGAATGTTGTTGTAGAAACAGTGGTGACTGGGCACCTCATACATTTGCATTTGTCTTGTTGTCTTCAACATCATTAATTAGTATGCATATGGGGGCAAGTAAGGATGCAGGTAAAAAGCAGTGTTGTTTTGCAGTTATGCACGCATGTACATAATCACACGTATGTTCACTTTTGTCTTTCCCGAATACTGCATGTATTTTGTAAATATTCTGCTGAATGAAACTTGCAGTATTCAGATCATATCAGTTGACACATTCATGTTTAATGAAACATTTTAATAGTGGTCATATGTGCAGTAGTTTTCCTTAGTGCAGCACCTACTATTGAGAATGAAGGGTAAATAAATAAATAAATTAATTAAATGTTTTAATAATTGTTCCAGTAATGTAGAATTGGTATGCAAAACAAAGAAGAAGTTGAATGTCAAAAACTGAATAAAGATCAAAGTTTATCATTCTCATTAACACATTGTCGTTGGCTCACGCAGAAATGCGTGATTGCTCGCCCATGCATTGTTGACGGGCCCCGCATTTCTGCGTTTTCTTACATGACGTCCAACACGCGCGTTTTCAAGCTGGCCTGACACACTGATCGCTTCAAGGTCATCATCAGCTACATGCAGGATGTTTGGATCTCAAGTTACAAGCAGACAGACCGCTCTTGAACCTTATTTTAGAATGATAAGCCTGCAAAATGTTATGGGAATGAACATTAAAAGCATTTAAAACGTCCGGTCACCAGGGGGTATTTAAATAAAAGACCGGCCCGACGGCAATGTGTTAATACACTCAAGCAGTTGATTGTTAAATATGTTACAGCCTGGCTTCTAATTGATCTGATTATTCTCTTACATATTTCAGATCCTTTGGGCATTGCGCCACCAACATCTGTGCTATTATTGGAGGTATATTTACAGTTGCTGGTATTGTAGATTCTTTGCTGTATCATTCAGTTAAAGTAATACAGAAAAAAATTGAGCTAGGTAAAGTAAATTAATGTAATTCTGCCGTAGTAAGATATCATGAAATTAAGGTGCAGAATCTCTCCACGCATGAACCAAATGAAGAGATACAAATACTGATTGTTATTTGTCTCGGAATTGTCATCCAGCCCCCATGTTATGACAGAACACTTTTACTTGAGTTTCATTACAGGACCAGTAAGCCAATTTTCCCTGCCTTACAGACAGTATTTCTTCTCAGTTTCTCATTTATAGCCATGAGCTGTTGTGCGGATCTTGTAAAGGTTTAAATGATTATACAGGTTTATAACTTTTTATAATGTTTACAGGCCCCTGAAAGAATAAGTTTTAAGTTTGTACATGTTTGATGATGGTGACCTGGACCCTATAAAAAAAAACTGGGCTGACAGTATTCAAAACTCAGATTTGAAGCAAGTCAGAAAGGAATGCATTTAAAAGTTTGAAAATTGTTGTTAAGAAATAACAGCAACTGCAAGATAGGTTTTGGTTTTGATATGTTGGCAGCAACCGATGGAATCATTATAATGGCGTGATACTGAAAATGGCGGAAGAAATATTTTGTAAAAGCATTTCTTGTGTTCATAAAAGCATGAACATGGTGATGACACAAAGCTATGGGACTATATTTGTAAACCTGTTATTTTTATGCAAGTCGTTACTAATAGATATATGATGTGCATGTAGGGTTTTAATTACAGTGACATTCTCTTAACATATTTCTGTAACAATTCAACAAACAGGCTAAGTGAGAGGTCTTAAAAATTAAGCCTGAAAATGATAGGAAATTCTGTATTGAAATTGACATTACTGTACTAGAATATTAATCTAAATTAATTATGCATTAAGTAATTTTTACCACCAAACCACATTTTGAGTCTTACCTTCTTTATCATCTTTGACATATTCTGCAACACAAAAGATTTTCTTGTTAGAAACACAACTGGTGGATGAACAACCCATTATTGCTGGAACTGTTCCATAAATGCTGATCCTAAAGTACAGTACTCGCTGTTTTCATGTTTTTATGACTTCGCCTCTTTCAGACTAACACAGAAGTGCAAATTCCTTAAGTGACTTTTTTTGTGAGAAAAAAGTAGCATCTGCCATGCTTATAATATCCAGCCTTTCTTGAATTAAGAACTGCTGACCATGTATGGCAGTTTTTATGTAGCAGCCATTCTTATGATAAGTTAAGAAATTACTGGCTCTGCAGGATGAAAACACTGTACACATAAGCAATTTGAAGTAAACACAAAAAAATCAGTTTTGCACACAACATACTTCATATTATTCAGATTCAAGTAAAACAGTTCCTGTTATAACATGTTCCATAAACCCATGCTTATTAGCATTTAAATTACACATGGTACGTAAGCTGCAATACATAGTGTGAAATATACATGCAGCATGTGATGGCAGTGCAGTGGGAATGTATCATTTCCTGCCACCTGTTTCCATGAATTAACATTGAGCTCCTTATCTGTAGTCTGATCTATTGTGAAAATGACCTTGGAGATGAATATTTATGAACTGAGAGTATTATTTTGTCACTGTATGTTGGTAACAAATTGGACAAAAGGGAAACTATTAAGATTTTGGTGCAAAAACATATTAAATGGGCAAAAAATGTATTTCATCCTGAAATTTTCATACTTCTCAGGTGGGAAATTCTTTTAACTGGGAAATGTATATTAATCGCAGCAGACAATTTTGGTTCTCAATTATTTTGTCTTGAGTGGTTAAATTTCTTAAGTGGGTTTCACTGTATATAATCATTTACTTAAAAAGTGTGGCTAGTTCAGTCTTTGGTAGAGGGGTGTTTAAATCTTTTATAATCAAATGGAAGCATCATTCAATTCTTTGGAATTATAAATTCTTACTAAATTTTTCTTCATATATTCCACAACTTGTGATTGAAAAAGCAACATCTACAGTACTGGTAAATTATTTGCTGTTTCATATTATCAGTTGAACCATAATTGTTGTATTTTATATTCTAATTCTGGAAGTCTTGTAATTGTAACTCAATGGCACATGTACAGAAGTGGAAAGATATTTAGACAGGCACAGTCAATATTAAAGTTCTGTGAAAATTCAGTGTATTTTAACAACCCTTTCCTAAGGCATAATAGTTTTAATTCAAAACCAATTTATGACACTGATCATAATAGGAGCTAGTTCTCTAGGAGTGCATTAAAATAATTTGAACTTATTCCTAAAGCCTGTTTCCCTTAGACTGACTGATATATTTGAACTATTCTATCTGCAAGTATGTATGTTCTATGGATTTATTTGGGTACAAGGTACTCTTTCCCTGTGACTAAATTGGGGAGTGTGGGGCTGCATCTAGTGCAGAAATGGAAAATGTAACTGGTTTTACTCTACCTCCCCCACATGTTTTCACATGTGGCACATAGGTACACGGGAAACTTTACCTCTTGTCTGTCATGTGTATGAGAACACACTATCCTTCCAGAAACATGAGTGATGGATGATATTGTGCATTATATTCATCAAGTAATAATCATTTTGGTCATTTGATAATTATATGGCTTTCACAACATGATTAGGGTTAAACAAGAATTCTGTGTATGTAATGCTCCTGTATATTTGTATTTAGCATATACCTTGTGCACAGGAATACTGCAACATGAGAGATAAGTATAGTTTGATTGTAATGTGTATTTTTTATTTGGCTTAACCTTCTGGCGCCGGAATTATTTTTTTAATTTTAGCACACCTGTATATAAAATGTGAATAATACAGGAACCAAATATGTTAGAATTATGAAACAAACTGCATTTTGAAGAGAAAAAAAATGGAGAGTATATACCATGTTTAAAATATTCAGTACCAATATTTGTTGAATAAATATATAAAATGCAACTTTAGAGGTTAGCAGTGTGGTATGACCACTATAGTTGACATTATGCATCAAAAGGTTAATTTACATGAACTTCAGTTTGTCTGGAAATTGTTTTTGTTAAACAAAGGCTGCACATGTGACATTGGGACCTTTGGTGTGGTGGATATTTATACCAGTATTTCATATAGATGTAAGAGGAATTGTTAAATTGAACAGGAATAGTTTTATGTACACTTCATATTTTATTGAATTTCATCATCATTGGTTATGTAAAGCCACAAAACTACACTTCATCATAACATAGAAAAATACTGTACTTACTTTGCTCAAGATATTTTAAATCCATAATGTTGATCTGAGCTACCACAAATAGCTATATGGTTTAGTGATCCATGTCCCTGCACGTTTTTGATCAGTACAGATTATTACTATTATAAATTTTGCATACACAACTTCCGATTTTTACACCCTTGCTGTGATTTTCAAATGTACCTTGCATCGGAAGTGTTAAACTTTTTTACAAATGTGCAAACTAAAACCACAAAGGTCCACACAGTTGTATCCATGTATACCTAATTCTGCACGCTGTAAAACCCCATAAAAACGTGTTGCAGTGAAAATCTGCACATACTTGTATCCATATCCAACTGTCATGTTTTGTATGTCATAATGCTGATTTAATGACTTCTGAGTTTGGGCTTTGAAGTACCTGTTATTAATACAGGGAATTCACTTGAAAGCCGAACCCACATACTGTTATCAGGTTCTGAACAGTGCATGCCCAGCAGCCTTATTACGGCATGTTCTGTTACAGTAAGTCATTGAATGCTTACTAACATTCCATGTTCATATGCTGAGATGCAAGTTTTGTTTGTGGTTTGTGAATATAAATATAGGCCAACGCTGGTCTTTTATTGTTACATAAATTACTGTTTTTGTGTATGAATATACAGTGCAGTGTTATAGAGGGGCATTTTTTTAATTAAATAAAATTAAATTAAATTTTGGGAACCCATGTAAGGAAGAAATTCTAGAAAAAGTGCCATAGCAAATTTAGATGTTGGCTTCCCAGTGTTTCAATAGCCAATCAACATATCAACTGATGAACAAATTCTGAGTAACAGGTTCCCTGTTAAAGAAGAAGGTACAGTGCTCACTTTGTATTCTTTCAGCAGAAATGGTGGATAAGAATGGAGTGTGTTTAGAATCATGTTAACAAAAATCTTTGAGATGCTTATTCCCAGACATTGGTGTACCAAAGTACTTTGTACACATAGCCATAAAACTGCTGCTTTGGAACCATACAAATTTACAGGTACACAAAAACTTAACTGGTTTTGTGAAGCAGTGTGTATTGGTGAAGTTGATCCATTGCTAAATTGTTGTACAAATGAGATTACTTAAATGGTTATATAAACACAAAACAGATAGTCTACTGTTTGGCAGATAATCCATCCAAAGAGAATGAATGTAAAGAAATAATCAGGTGCACAGTATCAACAATTTCTAGACAAGAACTTCAGACAGTATAATAATTTGTTCACCGTGGGTCAAGCATGTGTGTGAGAGCTGAAGATGTTATTAAATGATACCAGTTATGTAGATTCTGTGAGAGGGTGTGTGCATGCTAAGAGCTGTGTGTGTGTGTGTGTTTTTAATAATGTTTGCTTTGACAGATTCAGTTCCTGACTTAACTGAGATTACAGTCTTCTATGATGACAAATTTCCATTCTGAAGATGGAGGCAGCAGGTTCCTCCAAAATGGTGGTATCTGTCTACCAGATTGCATGGCATCACACACAGATATATGGTGGCATGAATGTCATCAGATTCTTTCCTTATTTAAATTGATTTAAGAAATATGTTGAATGCTTCAACTGTTGACTTGGCTACAGTTTGACAAAATTCAGAATCCGAGCTAGAAACTAAAGCTTTAGGTGAAATGTAACCTTCTAAATTAGGATTATACTGTGCTCGACCCAAGAGCTCCAAGAACAAGTGGCGCTGTTTAACACGAAATGTTCTACACTTGAGAATTTCTGGAAAATCAAGTATCTGTTCATGGGTCAACTTCATGACATTGTGTGCATAATCAAACACTGACAGGAGTGGCTTGTTACCTGCAATAAAAAATAATATTAGCATTACCAGGCAAGTACTTGAATCATGTGTCAGTTATCTCTTAAAGGTCCACAGTTCAGTGTGCACAAAATCGAGATTCTGGCAACAGTATATTACATGTAGGAGGATGTAGGTTTTTGACTTCATTGTCTGATGTGTCAGAAATACAAAAAATGCAGCATTGTGTTCAAAATGGTAAGCAGCGGTCAACTGGGGCTCACACACTGAACTATTCCGTCTCTTATCTCACACAGTGTATACACAGATAATGACAAATTGGAGGGCCACAGTAATAACATTAATATCAAAGCTAACCACTGGATATGATCCAGAGGTAATTCATTCAGTGCATCTTCTCAACCTGTTTCCCCAAGGTACATGGTTATTTTCTGAAAGTTTCAACAGTGAAACTATATTCACTTCTTATATTCCCCCCATAAATAAATTACATATCCACAACCTCTTCACTGGGCAAGGTGGCTCAAGTAGTAATGCTTATGGTTCATATTGAAGAGAGATGTAGTTTGAATTTCAGCTGGTATGCTGCCTATCCTATCATGGTTTTTGTCAGTCCCTCTAGATGTGTGGATGGTGCCTTAAGTTAGGCCATGGCCACTTCTTTCTATATCCTTTCCAATTCATAGCTATAGCAAGAGCTATGTTTAGTCCCCCTCCTGTGTTTAACCAATTGGCACAATCACAGTTTAGATTCTTATATCACAATTAAGACACCAACTGTCATAACCATACAAAACATTTTCCAGCCACCCAAGGTAACACTGTGTTGCAACCCACAAGATGAACAATCTAAGTCCTTATGAATATGAAAGCCTCTGATCCCAATACAAAACCCACAACCATCATCTGCCCTTCCCCATCATGTACTAAATATTTCATCCAGGTTTTCCAGCTAGGAGACAAATTGCGTGTTGGTGTGAGTCAGAAAACTTTTCACATGATACTTTAGTGTTGCAGAAAGGCTGACTTTCACTTACTTTTCATCCACAATTTTGGTGCCTTTAGCAGCAAGCTTCGCAGCTCACTATCACTAAAACCCATTTCTTCTTTCAATGAAAATGTATTCATCTGAAATATAAAGCACAAGACAATTTCAAATGGGTGCCCCCCCCCCCCTTTTTTTTTTTTAAATAGTAATACATACCACACAACATTGCACAGAGCACAAACAGTGAATGGGGCAATTTCATGTTAAATAATATGGCTTTTGTAAGCATATTCTGACCAAGTATATTTCTCCCAATCACACTTGTTATTCATTAAAATGTTACAATGAAATGAGTACCTGAATATTAGCCATGTGATATGTAATAAGTCTTGGTCTTTTTACTGCTAGATTCCGGACTTCATTGCCAGTTAACTTGAAATTCTTCTGAAAATGGCCTAACCTCTGATCTATCTTCTTAGTGCTACCAATGGAAAGGAAAGAAAATATTATTACAATTGGAATAAACACTTTAAAATTTATACAGTATGTTTCTGGGACAAATTTTGTGTGAAAGAAGTGTCTTATAGGATATACAGGGTGTTTCACGACTTTAGGGCATAACTGCAGGAGGTGATTTCCTAGGTTTTTGTGATCAAAAAAGTTCATATAAACATGTGTCCGATTTTGGACGGTTACGGAGTTATGACCTTTTTTAATTCCCGTACACGCCCTCGTGTGAACCGCGTCTTATCAGCTGGTGGGTCGCTATTTTTAGCCAGCTTCAGACAAGGCGTTCCCGTTATCTCGAAACTTGGATGGTACCTAAGGCGTGCGGGGAAAGGCGGGGTGGGTTGGTATGGCCGGCTACTGGTGTTCAGAACAGTTCTCATCTCGGTGCGTCTGTTACGTTCACGATGCCATTTACATTTTCATTTCAAGAGTATGCAGATATGATTTATGTGTACGGGTTTTGTGACGGTAACTCAGTTCTTGCCGTAGCTGAATATCAGCAACGGTTTCCGAATCGTAGA
>Ga0131853_10011992_pt1 | contig 15860 bp, 10 predicted proteins | sample TergutLab28metaG_FD_92764 | JGI IMG/M metagenome (GOLD analysis project Ga0131853, IMG submission 92764) | Labiotermes labralis P1 segment gut microbial communities from Petit-Saut dam, French Guiana - Lab288 P1 (version 2) (version 2) | ecosystem: Host-associated > Arthropoda: Insects >...
ATCAGAAGAAAAAGGGGGGAAACCCGGGAAATTTTCATTTTTGGGGGATTTTTGCAAAAAAAACCCCTGTGAAGTCCCCCCCCCCCCCCAATCTTCAGACATTGAAATGGAAGGTGCCAACGTAAGGAGAGACGTGACAGCGCATGCTCAGCCTTTTGCCCCGTCCGTATAATGGCGGTTGTGCTATGTTAGGTGACTCTCGTAAAATGTTAGCATTCAGCCTCTTCTCTTCACATTCAGCAGGGAACTGCTGCCGTGATGCCACGGGAGTAGTTGGACAGCTTGGGAAAGGAGAGGCAGCTTCATACTGTACTGTACAGTGAGCAGTCAGCAGTACTGCTGGGAACGTTTATTGGCGAAAGTGGGCACTGCAATACCGATTGATGTATACCTTTCCCTGCCGTTTATTGCATCCATATTTTGCTGGACAGTATGATACACGTGTGGTGGTCGTAATCATGTAATAATACTGGGACTGTACCGCAGATAATATTATAATGGGTCAATGCCGTAGATAATAGTGGTATTATTTTGGGAATATACGGCAGATAGTAATGATATTATAGTGGGCATATACCGCAGATAGCAATGATATTATAGTGGGCATATACCGCAGATAGCAATGATATTATAGTGGGCATATACCGCATATAATATTTCAGTTTTCGAACTGAATCTTTTTCGCTCAGTCGCCATACCTGTTTTGGTAAATAAGATTATTTTTGTTGAAAAGAGCTAACTACATTTTCGGCTAGTTGCTGGAAACGAAAACAGATTTGTTAGCTAATAAAGTTGTGTCGACTGAGTAAAAAAAAGGCATTTCGCATCAGAAGACACAACTTTTTGCCACACACTAAGATAATTGAAGATTCGATTCGTGGAATTTCCAACGATACTTAGCGTTTTTTTTTTCAGTTTCCTGGCTTAGTGTAGGCTGTTAAACCTCATAGTATATTGTAGGTTCAGAAAGGAAAGAACCTGTTGATATTTTTGCTCTTGAAGTCGGATTTGGGAGGGACGCTGAAAATCAAATTCAAAAATGTAATCGCGGGTTTCTCTACTAACGTCTGAATTAACTAAAACATGTCAGCTGTACCAGAACATCAGCTGTCGTCCTGCCCTCTGCCTTCAGTTTTTCCGGAGACGGTGTGTTGGACAGGGTCGCTCGTGTGACGATTTTGACTACGATATGAATGTCACGAAAACTGGTCGATGTGGAGGAGGGCTCACACGTCTCGGCAGATGGTTCCTGGACATGCGGAAAGAGTCAGCAGCCTTGAACAAACTAAAATGTATCTCCTTTGCTGCACAAATTGCCCTATGTGGTCGTGGAAGCTGAGCGCCACTCATTCGTAACCTGGTCTTGGGATGGAAGGTGATTGGAGAGATTGTTGCGGTGGTAAATAGGTAATATTTTACCATTGGCGGGAATCGAACGTCGATTCTTTAGTCCCTGTGATGATTGAGCGGTCCCTGTTCCCGAAACTCCATGTAAATAAATCAGTTTAAGATTGCTGTTGCCGGTGTGCCAGTGTGTGGTCGCTGTGCCGGTGTGCTAGTGTGTGTCAAACATTCATAGAAAGCACAATCCGTTTGTGGTTGCTCAGCAGGATCAAACCGCAAACATCGCTACGTCATTTCATTTGTCCAATTACACTGTAGCTTGCAGCCACGCTACTTGCCTGTCACATTAACCGCACCCCCCTGCAACCCCCTATCCCCTGTCGCCTCTACCTGCCGTCTCCCCAGACTTCTAATTTCTTATCTTGCTCAATTTCTTCAGGTTTCCACCTATTCTCGGTTGCAAGTGGGCTGTCATAACCATAGTCATTTATTCATGTTTGTGTCTGTCGGTAGAGGTGCAGAGGGGAAAGTGAGGCTAGAGGAACGGCTGTGTCTGCGAGCTAAAATCCGTTTCATAGGAGAAAAATATTGTTTGAGGTTCTAGGAAGTGTGTCATCCCCGTTTTGTGTGTGTAACTAGGAAAAGGTATGTAGTCAAACACAACTTAATCACTGAGGTGTATTTAATGACTGTGATGGAAACAACTACATGTTTCAGCCTGTATTGGCCATCATCAGGTTGTCTAGGGACCTGATGATGGCCAATACAGGCTGAAACATGTAGTTGTTTCCATCACAGTCATTAAATACACCTCAGTGATTAAGTTGTGTTTGACTACATACCTTTTCCTAGTTTTCCTATTGTTTGAGGTTGCCGGTGGTCGTAAGTATAGTGAGTTGTATTGAAGGCTGTAGTGTTGGCAGTAAATTGTCAGTAGGCAAGTGAAGGGTCTGGCTGTCTTTCCTGTAAGGTAGGCAGTCCGAACAGCAGCTGCGGCAGACCATACTGACGTCAGCGGCTTTGCCACCTGTGTGTAATTAGACATCTCGATGTTCGTGACCAATTGGAACCTATAATGCCGTCACGAACATCGGAATACATGTTCATCATAAAACGCCTCTTTGGTTGCAAGGACCAATGAAATACAAGTAAACAAATGTAACAGTCAAAGGGCGTAAAGAGCAGCGAAGTTTATTTTTAATAAAATATCACCACCTACTTTGGAAGCTTGTCTTAGTTTGGGTGGCAGGAGAGTCTTGTTCTGGAGAGCAGAGAAGCAGTCAGCTGCATTTGGTGGCAGAGAGAGCTTTGCTGAGCTGGGAGTGAGCTGCGCAGTAGCAGGAGGGTGCGGACACCGACACACCAGGCACGTGGTCTTATCCTGATTCTCCGGAATCAGTCACGAAGAGTTGTAACAGTGGTATTAAGATGGGTAATCACGGAAGGTCGGGTTACCGAACATCGAGGTTTACGAATATCGAGCCGAAGGGCATTTTTAAGGCAAGGATCGCTTATAACAGCAGGCCACATCTTGATTTTGTGGCCGGAATAATATTTGGGGAGGAATACAGATCATGAAGCTCCCCAAGATGCAGTGTTCTGCAGTCTGCTGCTGCTCCCGCCTTACGCACTGATCCAGTGTTCAGCTCGCAGTGTGAGGAACGAACTGCCGCCGGTTACTGTCACAGTGTGTGCCTCCTGTGACAGACACATTAAGCGGCTGTATGAATATTGCAGGCTGTTCGTACTAAACGCTGTCAGACAGACAGTCTACCTGTCCAACTGAACTGCCTCTGGTTCACCTGTCCTGCTGGTTTATTGAACTGTACTGTCAACAGATCTGATTGTCGTCCAGCCGGAGGCCCGGCTTCAATCGCAGGCTACCCAGTGTGGCGCTTGTAGTGTACAAATTGACACTGGGACAGGTTTTTCTCCCAGCACTAAACTGTTTCCCTATCAGCATGATTCCATTTAGGCTGTATCAGTCTGTCATCCAGGTGATGGTCAATGGGCCCACTGGAGGTCATTTCCACAGACATGGTCTAACCCCACCACAAGACAACAGTAGTGACTGTAATTAATCACCCAGTCGTGAAATTGTTACTGTTTTTCTTTATCCGTGTGTTGTATATTTGCAAGTTTGTCTGCATTCCGTCGACATTTGTGTGTACAAGCTGCGGTCAGTGCGAGTTCCGCTTGCATTTCCTTTATCCTCGTTTCTTTGTGCAGTCCGTCCAACTCTGTTCCACCCTTCGTCTCAGTATTTCATATCAGCCAATGTAATTGTGACGTTTCCTTTTGTTTACCTTCCCACATGCAGGTGTCGCTACGGCCAGACTACGTGCTGTATGTACAGCGTACCCTAGAAGTCGCTGTGACAGACTCTACCCACGTTTCATTCAGGGAAGCGCTGTTGCACTTATGGCCCTTCACAGGCAGGAAGTGACAGTGTGGAGCTGCAGAAATTGCTCGAACTGCTGTACGCCGTGTTCGATTTGTGTCTGGGCTCTATTAAGCACTGATTCGTAAATAGAAACACTGTTTCCCTCTAATGTGTGATCTCTGTAAATTGACTTCTCGGACACCCGGTATATATATTCTTCCCGTAGGTCTGGTGGCCGCACAGTTCTGTTGGTGCGTCCCGTTACTTTTGGAGGTTACAAATTGCAGTTTTGTATCCTTCTGTCCTTCACGTAAAGTTGGTGTGCATATTCATGTTGCGTAACTTCCTGTGACTAGAGATTGGGAGGAATGCGGAAGGAAAGGGCCGTAGTGTATTGTGGCGTAGCCTTAACTGGAGGGACTCTGAAAAACCACGAAGAATTTCGATGACAGTAGCCTGTCTTCGGTCCGACATTTGAAGTGGAGACTCGAATACGAAGCAGGAGTGCCAACAGCTCGGTATAGCGTTCACAAGGTGCCGGTGAATGATCTGAGTGCGGCAAGGACGCTGGCCGTCTGTTTTGTGTTGTTCCAAATTGTGAGCCTTTCCTGCAGCAACCGGTGGCAGAATATTGTGTTTTGAGGGCCTTCTAATATCTCAGCGACAATAATACCTTTTGTGGTGGTCCAGGCGTGAGAAATACGTATTTAGTTGGAGCTTTGAACATCTGGCCTTGTACGGCGTGATAAAATTAAAATGGAGCATAGGACAATACTGTGGCACTGAGCGAACTGGATTTGTCTTGCTCGCCATGGAGTACTTCCTTGCAGTGACGTATCGATACGCTGAATCCATGTCGATATTGAGTAGTTTCCGACATAGCACATCGACGTATCGATAACGGCAGACATCTTTGTTTGTTTCCACCAGGCGGACTACAGTCGCCATTTGGAAGAGATCGCGACGCGCATCGAGCGCCACCTGTTGGCAGCAGTCAAACGACGGCTGATGGCGAGGGAGAGCTGTGAGCTGCTGGCCACGTGGGAGCAGTTCAGACAGCTGGCTGACCAAGGTACCGCCTGGCAACGCAGCACCTATATTTTGACACTTCATTTCTGGGGGGAGGGGGAGAGCTTCACCTTGTTAGGTTTCTGGGCTTGGCTAGCAAGAGCGAGGTCAAGAGAGTGCTGACAAACCGTGGCTTGAAGTTGAGGGCCGCAGAATTTGAATGTGCTCAGGGGAAATAATTACCCACCCCCCCCCCCCTCCCAGGCTTTTCGTCATTTAGAAAAATCGTTGTTTTGTAAAGGATTCTTTACATTGACTTGGCAGCTTTTTGTAAGAATATAAGTATGATTATTGATTGAAAATATTGAAAATTAGTTGACTTTGTGACAGTTTGGTAGGATCAGAAAGGCTGAGAATCTTTGCTGTAAAAGTGTTCTGTTTGTGTTACTGTAACATTAGTAGATGTTGTGCACATGTGCGGCTGTTAAGCACAATAATTTCATTTAGAATACACACACAAACATCCCCAACTGAAAGTAATCTGTTCCTGAAAATCAGACGTTCTTCGTGAAGACGCTAACCAGGAGCCTATTTCCCATTATTTTAAATCTAAAAAATTACAGTGTGTTACATTGTGAACCCAAAACCCCAGCCATCTCCCAAAACATAACTAAAGCACAGCAAAACGCATGTATGTAACAAACTGTCATGTGTATGGCTGTAAAATGCTAAATTATTAATATGGTTCTTACAAACAGTTGCTTGTATTCAGTAACTTGCGCAGTCAGCATGCACAGCGTTCTGTTTCAATGTTTTACTGCGTTTGTGGATTGTTAATGTAATATTTTCCTGCATAAACATTGGCCAAACAATGATGTAGTGAGAGATACGAACATTCTGTGAAGTTTGGGTGTGAAAAACCAAGAGGTGTTCTGCCAGGAAGCCGTAACCCTGTTTCTTTTAGGATGAAAATGTACAAGCCATCACGTTCACATCACAATGTTACAGAGAGAAGATCAATTAATTTCTAGTCCCAAAGCTTCCACCAAACCATAACGTGTGGTTTGAACAAAATGGTGCTATGGCCCACACGGCAGTGATTAAAATGGCTGTACCTTGCCACTTGTTTCCGCAGCAGGTGACGTCTCGTTTAAATGACATGCCATGACCACCCCGTTCGCTGGACCTAACAGCACCTGACTTTTTTATGTGGGGTTATTTGAAAAGTAAAGTGTACATTAGATGCCCATTAGACGCCCTGTAGGCTTAAATGCACTCCAACAAACAGAGACAAAATTGCCAACATTTCAGAAGAAGCACTTCGATAAATTATTTCCAGTTTCTCAAATTGTGTGCACTTGTGCATTCAGGCGGGTTTTGGCCATGTGAAAGACATTGTACACAAAAACTGAAACAATGTAAAAAGAATTTAAACACAGTAGTAAATTTAATGTGCTCAAATTGATATTAATTGCTATCAGTAAAGGGTTTTAGTATTTGTAATAAATTCACTATATCTGCCACTGCTGCACCCTGTATATGTATGTATGTATTTATTTATGTATGTATGTGTGTATGTATTTATGTGTGTATGTGTATGTATGTATTTATGTATGTGTGTATTTATGTATGTATGTATTTATGTAGGTATTTGTGTATGTATGTATTTATGTATGTATGTATGTGTGTATATATGTATTTATGTATGTATGTACGTATGTATTTATGTGTGTATGTATTTATGTATTTTTTGTATGGTGTATTGCTTGTTCCATTACAATGGTAATACTACAAGCTTTACAATCATTTTAGTTGATATGGTACAGTTATTTGGTTATTCTACATTTAGTTTATCAAATTGTATATCGTTAGCAAAGTTCGTAAATTCATTATAGTGTCTTATCAAGTCCCTTTTGTTAATTGGCCGTTTATTTGTTCCTATTCCCATCTTCTTAAGTCTGTCTCTCTCCTTTGTCAGCCTTTCGCATGCATATATTATGTGATCAGCTGTCTGGTCCCCTTTTCCGCATGGACACGTTGGCTGTTCTATTATTTTGAAACAATGTAGGTAGTCTCTCGTTTTCCCATGCCCGCTTACTATGGCTGTGAAGTTTTGTGTTAGTTGTAGCTTCATCTTTAATCTTTCTAACACATCTGGGAAATACTCTTTCGTAGTTCTCCCTTTAGTTTTTCCCGTCCATTTTCTCTGCCATTTCTTCACGCTTTCTTCTTCTAGATCTTTCATCACTACGCTTTTTGGAATTTTGTTGTAGCTCTCTGGTATGTTTTTATTTGTCGCCGCCCTCTTTGCTAATGTGTCAGCTAATTCATTTCCCATTATACCGGCGTGTGCTTTAGCCCAGCAGAGTGTTATCTTCCATTCGCTTTCCTTCATCTCCGTTATTTTCCTTCTTATTTCTTCTACTATGTGTGTGTGTGTATTGCTATTTTGCAACTTGTCCAATGTTGTTTGGCTGTCGGTGTATATTTTTACTCTTTTGTCCGTCGTTTGTATTCTTTCTGTGTGTTCCAGGGCTGTTAAAATTGCAAATTGTTCCGCTTGATTATTCGTGCATTTCTTGTTTAGCCTACACTGTATTGTATTGATGCTCTCGCCCGATCTATATATGGCTACCCCTGAGCCTACTCCTCTTTCTGACCTACTTCCGTCCGTGAATATTTGTATTGGGTTCTCCTCTTCCTCTTTTAACACTCTTATAATTGTATCCGCAGGGTGTTGCCCTTTTCTTACGCCTGTATCCCTTTCAAAACGTGTTTTGTCGTTTGTGTTCCCCCTGGTGGCATAATATAGTTGTGCCGCTTCCTCGATTTTCATCTCGATAGAGGTCATGCCTGTGAGTATACAGAGAGCTTCGTGTGACACCGTGCGGTATGCCTTTGCCATTTTAATGTTTATCAGCCTTTGCACTCTAATAAATTTAAACTTATAGCTGTCTTTCCCCATAGCGTTGATCCACACTGGCGCTCCATATTACTAGTAGGGGTAGGATTCCTCCTACATATATTGTGTTTAGGGCTTTGTGGTCTAATCCCCAGTTAAGCTTTGCAGATTTTGATAATGAGAATATTAATTTAGTGCATTTTTCAGCCATATTTTTTATATGTTCCTTAAATGTTAACTTATATTCAAAAATTATTCCTAAATATTTCAAACTATTTACTTGCGGTATTGTTTTGTTATTCAAATATACTGCTATTTCTTTTTGCTCTTTTCTTTTCCTTCTGGTCAGCAGCATCAACTTTGGTTTCCCCTCATTGAATTTTAATTTATTGTCTCTCGCCCACTTAGTGATTTTGTTCAATTCTACGTTAGCTATATTTTCTGCTTCCCCGACTGATTCTGTCTGCTCTTACCATTATTAACAAATCATCGGCGAAGGCCACTTCTTTTGTGTGCTTTGTATATTGGAGTTTGAGCAGAGGGTCGAATTGAATATTCCACAGTTCCAGTCCGCAGCATGACCCTTGTGGGCAACCCTTGGTTATTTTCTTTTCCATGCTGATGTTGTTTATTGTTATAATATCCTTCCTCTCCTTCAGGTAGTCCTGTGTAAGCTAATAAAGGTTTCGGGGGCATTCTGCTTCTCTTAGTCCTTTTAATATCGTCAGCCACCATGCCGACCCAAAGGCTCCCTGAACATCTAAACTAGCTATAATTGCCACCCCCCTCTCTCTAAGTGGGGTTCTACGAATTGCCTAACTTCCATGGCAGCATCTACCATGTTCTTTTGGGGTGTGAATCCATATTGGTTCCCATTTAGTGCGTCTGTTTTGTATAGGTGGTGCATTATTCTCTTAATTAGTAATTTTTCCAGTATCATCCCTTCCGTATTCAATAGACTAATTGGTCTGTACATTGACGGGTCTGAGTCCTCTTCTCTCCCCGGTTTGACTATCATTAGGACCTTTGCTATCTTCCATTTTTCGGGAAAGTGGCCTGTTCTGAGGCATTCATTGTACAACTGTGTCATTGTTTTTGATGTAGCTTTAAATACAATTTTAACAATTTCATTCGTTATCCCGTTCGGCCGTGGTGCTTTCTTATCCTTAAATCCTTCCAGTACCTGCCTGACCTCATCCTGTGCGAATTCTTTGTCGTCCGCCGTATTTATTGTTTGTTCCGTCTGTCGCCTAACCTCCTTTTGCTGGTCTGTGTCTTTCTGGGGGTCGTCTTCAGGGAACAGATGCTCCAACATTAGTTCTATCGTTTCCTCCGTAGTTTCTGTTACCGTTCCATCCTGTCGCTGTAATGTTGTTAACGTTTGCTTGTTCCGTGTTTTTCCCGTGGCTATTTTATACACCTCATTCCATGGGTTGTTTGCAGGTGTCAGTGTACAGTATTTTTTCCATGACCTCGTTTTCTCCCTCTTTATTGCTGTTTGGTAGTCTGCGTTCGCTTTGTTGTATTGTCTCTTCCTGCTTTCTCTTAGAGTTTCGTTGTTTGTTGTCCGTTGTTACCGCCTTCTCAAAGCGTTTGTCCTTTCCCTCATTACTTGTAATTCGTCTGTCCACCAGGGCACCGTCCTTCCCTTTGTTTTTGGCTTCGATTTTCCCTTGAATATGTACATTTCCCTGCATGTTGTTTGTATCGCGTCTTCCAGCTTCGCCGTGAACTGCCTTATGTCCAATTCTCCTTTTAACCGTCTGCTTAGTTCGTCATCTATTCCTTCCTGTCCCTCTCTTCTTCCTTCTATTTGGAATTCCTTGGAGATAGGGCTATAGAGTTTCTCGTAAGAAACTGACCGCTATTTCTCCTTTATAATGAACCTGAATCCTGGAGGACTGGTTATTTTTTCTTCATATTTTTCTGTTTGTATGTATGTGTGTGTGCATGTGTGTGTATTTATGTATGTATGTATGTGTGTGTGTATTTATGTATGTATGTGTGTGTGTGTATTTATGTATGTGTGTGCGTGTGTGTGTATTTATGTATGTATGTGTGTGTGTGTGTGTGTGTGTATGTATTTATGTATGTATTTATTTATGCATGTATGTGTGTGTGTGTGTATGTATGTATTTATGTATGTATTTATTTATGTATGTGTGTGTGTGTGTGTATGTATGTATTTGTGTATTATGTATGTGTGTGTGCATGTATGTATGTATTTATTTATGTATGTGTGTGTATATATATATATATATATATATATATATATGTATTTATTTATGTATGTATGTATGTGTGTGTATGTATATATTTGTGTATGTATGTATGTGTGTATGTATTTATTTGTGTATGTATGTATGTATGTGTGTGTATGTATGTATTTATGTATGTATGTATTTAGTTATGTCTCCCCTTGTTTCTCCATTTGTTTTATGGTCATGTAATGTGTGTCCTCAAACTGACCTCAGAAATTTCATCTCCATTGTTTCTTTTCATCTTGCGTGCCCTTTTATTACAGTCCAGTTGTCGCACCCATACAGGAGCTGCGGCACTACAATTGCCTTTTGTAATATCAACATCCTTTTATTATTACTTGTTTAAAGTGTGCTTCATCAAATTATTTTACATATCCCTTGCAGTCCATATACATTAATAATTATCTGTAATAAGAATAATTGTGCAGTGCAATAAAATCAGATGGTTTTGTCCACAGAAGTGCAACAGCAGACACTCGTTACTGAGAGCGAATTATTCAGACATCGACTGACTGTCTTGCAAGACATAGTGACTGCATTGTTGACTGACAATCAGCATCAGCAGTTTGGTGGACAGACTTGTTTGGCTGAACTGAGGAATCTGCAGAACAGACTCAATATATTGGCTCAGAATGTGGCGAAAGCAGGAAGCCTTAATGCCGGTGGCAAGTTTGAATGGATCGACAGTGTTCTGGTGAAGGTACGTACTGTGTGCGATTTGAGATTGGCACTGCAGTGTTGCTGGGATGTTGTGCTGGGTCACTGGGTCAGCAGGTCCTGACATTTGTAAGGATATAAGTACCTTCATCTGCAGTGTCTAGCAGTCCAGGACCCATCCCAGAAGATGGTTGTCTGTAGGGTGTGTTGTGTTTATTTAAGGTGATACCTACACAGCATCTGAATGGAAGTGGAGGAGGGAGCCGATGGAATTTGTTGAAAACAGTTTAAGTTTTTGTGGTATTGTGCATGAAGGTAAAGACAAAGTTGTACGTATGCACTCCATGAAGATGTATGGATGAGTCGAGGTATAGCTCAATTTGTTCTTAACCTTGACACTAGGGGGTCAGATCTATACCCCAGTTGCTTAACCCCTAGGGAATTATCCCCCAGGTGGTTTATAACAACTGATACTGTACAGTATCATGCAGAATTTTGGAACAACAAAGTGTGCCCAGTGACGTAACATGTGATAATCAGGCATGTGTTGCTGCAGCACATTTTACTCCAAATGGCTCATATAAATATCCTGAAGTTTGGCACGCAGAACATGCTTCGTTAGTTGGATTTAACTAACTATGTGGAGCAGAGTCCTTCTTGAAAAGCTGATAGTTCCTGAACTAGTCAAGAAATTCGATGCATTTAATGGAACCTGGAGGCTCATCCCCACGTTCACAAGAGCCCGCCACCTGTCCCTGCCCTGTGACAGGTCACTAAGCCTAATCTGTTGCTTGTGTATTTCCAAAACATCTGTCCAAGTCTGGGGCTCTTTGTTATCATTTATAACGTGTTATGCCTTTTTGGTGAGGAGTGGTTAGTCCCTCACCCAACCATTAAGTTGGAGAATCACCCTTTGTTCCCTGTCCACAACTGCTTAATCAAAACATTCTCAGCTATCCTCCGTATCTGGAGGTCGTCTCCTCAATCCACAACCTGAGTATGCGCCATGTTGTGGTGACAGTGACGCACTTATCACTGTTGCCTTGTGATCGCAGTGTCTGCAAGATGGCTGCTGGCTGCTAGTGGATAACGTTAACTTGTGTTCTCCTGCTGTATTGGATCGTCTAAATGCCCTGCTGGAACCTGGTGGCACTCTTACCATTGGAGAGAGAGGTGTCGGTCCTGATGGCCAGCTTGTGACTGTCAGCCCCCACCCAGGCTTTAGGCTGTTTCTAACCATGGATCCTCACAATGGAGAAATATCAAGGTAAGAATCAAAATTAGCTTCAAGTAGTGTTCTGTGAGCTGTGGCTGTTCGTTAATGAGACTGGTTTTGGAGGTTACTTTAGTAATTAAATTATATTGCATCTGTGTGTTTCTCCTGTCTGATCAGTTTCTGTGGGAAGCCACATACAGCTCCACAGAGCTTTCCAGTGCACAGAGCATCTGCTGAAGTTATTTTGTGAGAGTGTTGTATGTGACTGCTGTCTTCTTCATACACCTACTGTAACAAGTGGAAGGTTTTGGTGGCTGTTCTCTTGAATTTCACAAGACATTGTGTGTTTGTTTGTTGCTAACTTTTGTACTGAGCATGATTTTGGCAAGCTAATGACACTGATTATAAAAAAAAAAATTCTTGGTAAATGCTGTGACAGTGTAACAGTATGTGGTTTGGCAAGTGACTGGGGAACAGATTCAGTGGTAACTAGTATATGTCTGTTGATCAGTAGTCAGGGTGGGTCTCGTTATTTAATAGCCACACCTCATAGTCCACCTAGTAATCAACAAAATTTTCACTGGGGTAAATGGAATTATGTTATTTTTCTGTAACATTTTAGGTTTTTACATCTCTTTGTCTTTAGATTGTTACATGGTGTCACTGCCCTGAAGATCATAATATAGATAAGGGTTTTTTTACACACTCACTTGCCTACCAGTAAATGAAAGTTAACAATCTCAATGTGCCACCAGTATTTTTCTGTTTTTATATAAAAAAGCTGAAATTGGAAAGACTGGCTGAGGCTGAGTGCAGGGATAAGTTATACAATGTTTCCAGCAATGCTGCATACTAGCTGCTGTATGTGGCTTGTGTTGTGCATTCTCATAGAATGCACTGATGTTTTGATGAGGACAGAACACACCCACATCTGTGTTATGTCTGTGATGAGATTGGGGCACTGTTTACCTAAAGGTCCAGGTCTTCTGAGATGTTGTGCTGTGTAAGCTGGCAAATAGTTACTGACATTACTCATGACAGTAGTGTCAGTATGTGTCCAACAGTCTTCTTGTTCTGAAAATTCTCTTGACCCTGAAGATGAAGACACTGTAATGCTTTGAAACAACAGTACTGGTATACTCAAAAATATAGCTTAACATCCAGTGAGATTTGATTCTTCATCAACACTGCTTTGAGAACTTCAAATCCTGCATTTGTTTTAAACGTTTTGAATTCTTAGGTGCCATTTCAGTTGGACCATTGCAAACCAGCTCCCATGTCTCCCAGACTGAGTGATCATTCTTAATCATTAACTTACAATTGATGTACACAGCGTATGATGATTGCTTACAGGGCCATGAGAAATCGTGGCATTGAGATCTATCTGTTGGACCCTCAGGAGGAACAGTATAACACGTTGGATCTTCGGTCCCTGCTGTACCATGCTGGCTTCAGGGCTATGAGCCAGCAGGATGCTCTGCTGTCTGTGCATCAGGTGATGAAACAAGGTGAATATGAATATGTTTGTGACATGGCTTCACATCAAGTCAGAACAGCACCCGTAGTAGAGTTCTAACATTATGCTGCAGAAAGTGTAACTAATGCTGTTTTTTGTGTTCTGAAAGTTTAGCCACATCAGTGGCACTGTTCTGTAATAAAAACTGAAGTAACATACAGCTGGGCCCAGCTGCATCTTAGGGTGTCAGGGTTTTCATCACTGGCTTCTTACCATGGAGGCCCAGAATTGAACCCAGGGCACTTAATGTGGAAATAGTGGTGTACAATGCAGTATTGGGACAAGTTTTTCTCCAAATACTCCAGTTTTCTCTTCTCGTTGTCTTACAGCTAATGCTTCATACTCATTTGTTTTATCCATCACCACTGCTACATAATCTGGACTTCTGACAGTGTCATTTAATAAAACATATAAAAGAAAACCTACAAGTAGATTTTGTGATAAAGTGTCATTGCTAGAAGCATATTCAATGAATTATTTTGTTGGCCAGTGTTGGTGGTTTCCATTAACCATATTGGAGAATAGTAGCCTAGTTTAGCCTAGTTTTCTAAATTCACTTAAAATAAATTCAGCATTTTGTTTTTGCATTAAGAGTTGAGAATTTATATTTCAATCTTGTGCTAAAAACATTTTCATTCTGGTTGATTCTTTAACCTGCAAGTTTGCAGACACATTATATAATTTGCCAAGCAGAGTGAAACTTTCATTGGATTTTCCAGTGAACAGGTCAAAGTTAAACAAAGTTTGTTTTTGCACAAATGGTACGTGCAACCGTTCTGTCCATGCCATGAAGGCATAGAGGGAGGGTGTCAGATGGCGTGGGACATTTTATTCTTAACCTCAGTAGTGCAGGATGGAAGTGAATGGTCAGCTTCACGCTCCAGCCACTTTACCCATGGAGAAAGAACCCCTGGCACCTATGGAATAGGCGGCTGGATAGGCCTTAGAGTCAGCATAGATATTTTGGAGAAGATAAAATAAAATCTCTTGGCTTGGCTGGGTTTCAAACATCATTATCCAGCCCATTGCCTGGTCACTATACCTCCTGAGCTATCCCACTTCCTGTAATTCAGAGGTCATGTACATAAAATATGTATTTAAAGTCACTCTGTAGCATTATAGTATATTGAAGTTATCTGATGTTTTGGACATTACCATTTGGTAGGTTTAATAAATAGACAGTGTTTCTGAAACAGATCAGTCTCCACCGTCACATTGGTAGGAGAGGTGGTGATTGTGCACTGTTTTCCCCATTAGAACTGTCCTGAGAGAGGCTTACTAAAGACAGACAGATAGGTGGCCCTCAGTAACTTTATGTTGTTCCTAAACCTACATAACCTGCAGTGTCCAAAACACTGTTCAAGTGTACTACAAAATTTTATTTTCAAATTTTGATGTTCTGTATTGTTGTTTGCAGGTGCATCTGAACCCACAATATCTCAGCTGTTGCATGCAGCCCTTCTGATATCACAGCAGATATCACTAGGCCAGTCTCACTATGAAGCCTTTGTATCCAGTTGCCGTGATGTCTATATCAAATCATGTGTAAGAAATGTCTCTGGATCATCAGGCTGTTCAGATTTGAAACAAAAGTTGTACCAGCTCTTGACGCAGACGCTACGAAGCAGCTCATTCATGCAAGGAGTCTGTAGCGGTCAATTAGATGATAAATTTTCAATGGATGTTTTCACATTGATGACTCCAAAACTGAGACGTAATGCATCATACGTTGTTCTGAAACAACAGGGTGCAGTACTGAAAACCTTGCTAGAAGCATTAGTTTCGTCTGAATTAAAGTGTTCTGAGGAGCTGATGGAAACAGGAAACATGAATCATTTTCCAAACACTCAGTCACTGAATTTCCTGTTGGATATTTATGATGACAATGTTATGGGAACCAAAGTGGCAACAGCTGTGAAAGTGACTGACATCATTCCATGTTTTCTGCTTATGTTCTATGCAACAGCTACTCATAGTGATGTTGAGCTTCGACACGAATGGCTTTTGAAGTTGATTGCCAAGTGCAGGAGGAATTCTCAAAGGGCAGCAGATATTTTGAAGAAATATCAGTTAATGTCAGAAATTTTGAAGAGAATTCTTTGTGAAGCCTTTTCTTCATCTCTGAATTTTCACAAAAATCCTGTGCAAAGTGTGTGCAGTGTAACAGATTTACCATGGGATATTCGCTGGCTTCCAGACATTGCAGCATTCTGTGATCCTAAGTGTTGTGCATGTGGAGCAGTGAATAAATTGTCACTGCTGCTTTGGTTCACAGTGAAGAAAATGCAGACAGAAGTAGTGACTGGGGAAATGAATCCTGGCAAACAGAAGTCACTGACAGTGATGGAATATTCAGCGGCATTGATGCGTGGTGAGTGAGGGACCTGCTTCAGTTCTTCTGTTGATTAATTGACTTGTAATTAATTGCCACAATTCATTATGTTTACTTCATTGAAAGTCATTCAGTTCTTGTTTCCAGTTAGCCCCATAAATCAACTGCAATCAGCTACCTCTGTGTTAGCTCATACTCTGTGTATATTTATTCTACTCTCCATGTTTAAGTAAGAAGCTGG
>Ga0131853_10011994_pt1 | contig 15859 bp, 16 predicted proteins | sample TergutLab28metaG_FD_92764 | JGI IMG/M metagenome (GOLD analysis project Ga0131853, IMG submission 92764) | Labiotermes labralis P1 segment gut microbial communities from Petit-Saut dam, French Guiana - Lab288 P1 (version 2) (version 2) | ecosystem: Host-associated > Arthropoda: Insects >...
TGAGCTAAGAAGCCTCAAGCATGATATCAAAAATCAGTTTTCAATTATTCAAGAGCTATTATCCAATACTGATAATATTGCTGCTGAAAAAGCATTCGAGGGGATGAAGATGACTTTCGACAAATATGAAACAGTATATTATACTGGAGATGTGCTTGTAGATACTATCATTAACATAAAAGCTTCGGAAGCTAGAAAAAAAGGGATTGAATTTTCAGCAAATATAGTTACAAATAGGTCTAATATTAATTCAATTGAGTTAGCGAGGGTATTAGGGAATGCACTTGATAATTCGATAGAAGCTTGCGATAGGCTAGCAAGCGATAATAAAAATATTAAGCTTGATATAGCTTGGAAAAATGCAAAGTATGTTATAACAATAATAAACTCATCTGATTATGTTAATGTAAGCAATCTTTTTACGACAAAGAAAAACCCCCTATCTCATGGGATTGGAATGATGAAAAGCATAAAATCCTCTGTTGAAAAAATGAATGGTGTAATTGCATTTAAGTATGAAAATAAAGAATTTAGGGTAGATATAGTTATATAGTTTTTTGTATTAATATAGCTATCATTACCGGATAGAGATACTGAGCGGAACGTTGATTCGCCGCTGAGAAAAGTCATACTATCGCAAACATCACTTAATAGTAACATAATTTTTTCTAATATGACACACTGTTGTCAGATTAGAGTTGGTATACTTATGAAATATAAAAATTTAAAGCGAAATATCGCAGGAGGAATTAGGACATGGATAATGCACAAATTTGCCAAAGATGCGCTATGCCTTTAGAAAAAGCCGAGAATTTTGGAACTAACGCTGATGGGGGCAGAAATGAAGATTATTGTTGCTTTTGTTATAAAGACGGGGCTTTTTTCTATCCGAAAGCAACAATGGAAGATGTAATTGAAGGTTGTATATCTGAAATAGTTCCTGAGGTTTTTCCTGATGCAGATACAGCAAGAGGGTGGATGAACAAACATTTTCCAACTCTTAAGTGTTGGAAGAAAACGGGTATGATTATATCCTTCAAGCTAAAAGATGAGGTATCTGAAGAGGATTTCTTGGCGGCATCAGATGAAATTCAGGAAAACTATATTTCAAAATGCAAGGGCTTTTTAAACCGCCAGCTCATGAAAATGGACGGCGTTTGGACAGACTGGGTTATTTGGGAAACTTTGCCTGACGCTGAAAACTCAATGAGTGATTCCGAAGAAAACGAACTGGCGAAGGAATTTACTTCACTGATAGGGGAAGTTATAGAGTGTAAGCTTTATCCTCTTGAGAGAAATTATTAGGAGGATAAATGTATTTTAGCTGTTCGCATATCCGCCCCAGTGAGCTATAGCACCGCCGCTAAAACGTAGGTCGTAAAGCATTGCATACCTAAGTAGATGTAAAAAAAACACTAATAATGATGGGGCTGTACACGTTGGGAAAACTATGCAATATCCAAAGAAAACGGACACTTCTAATGAAAGTGTCCGTTTTCTTTGATGATAATACGCGCTATTTCATGTTCCGCTTTCCGCTTTGCATTTTATTACCAATCGTAAGAGATATTGTATATACGCTTCCCGCATATAGTGCCATAATAATAGTAGTCATTAACGGCGTTTCTAATGCTTGATATATCACTAATCCAATTAAGATACCACTTATTATACCGATAGCGGCACACGTTAGGAATGGACGCAACTTGTTTGTTTGCCCTTTAGTTATAATCTCGCCAACCATACTACCCAATACTAAGCCACAAACAGCACCGCCAACAACCAATCCAAGATTTTCTCCAATTAACCAGTAGCCCCCATAAACACAGAGCAAGCCAAATATAGTTCCTGTGAATGCAAGCAGAATTAGTTGCTGCATAAATTTAGCTGGTGCGGAACTCATTACCGCCCAAAGTGTTGACACAATAAATATAAATCCTAAAACAATAATTAATGGGATTATTGGCACTAAAATAAACATATATGTATCTCCTTCATTGAATAAATTTTCTGCATTGATACCGTCAACAGCGTCAAAGTTTTGACTTTAACCCCTCGGCAGAGCCAACCGACCCTTTGCCGCTTTCTGCCGCTGCTACTTAACCTCAATAAGCTCATAAGCCTTATTTCCAACGCCCAGCTTCTCGGCATGGTCAACGCAGTCTGTCCAAGAAGTCTCAGGGTGCATGGTGTCAAAGTGGTCGTGATTATGCTCACAATCAGATACCTCAGCAAGGGCGGAACCAGGCATGACCGGCATTTTGTTGCACATATCAGCGGAAGCTACATCTACGGCCACCGGGTCGAAGGAGGCGAACATACCCACATCGGGTATTATAGCCATATCATTACCTGAAAGGCAGTCGCAGAGCGGCGATATATCCATTACTACATTAATGTGAAAATGGGGTCTGCCATTTAAAACAGCCCAGGCGTACTCGGCTATTTTTTTGTTAAGTACTGAGTTCGATTCATCCCAGTTAGTACCTATAGCATCAGCAGGACACATAGCTAAACATCTGCCGCAGCCTACGCAGATATCTTCTAAGATGACGGCTTTTTTGCCCTCCATTTTTATTGCATCAAAGGCACAGGCTTTTAAACATATGCCGCAGCCTATGCATGTATTATCATTTACATGAGGTTTACCGGCATTGTGCATTTCCATTTTACCTGCTCTTGAGCCGCAGCCCATACCGATATTTTTTAAAGCGCCGCCGAAACCTGTAGCCTCGTGGCCTTTAAAATGATTAAGGGATATGAAAATATCCGCATCCATTACTGCCTGGCCTATTTTGGCCTCTTTCACAAATTCTCCATTAGTAACAGGTATAAGACATTCGTCAGTGCCTTTTAGCCCATCACCTATTACTATTTGACAACCTGTGGAGAATGGTGAAAAACCGTTTTCAAAGGCCGCGTCCATATGCTCTAAGGCGTCTTTTCTTCTCCCCACATAAAGGGTTGAGCAGTCGGTAAGAAATGGCCGGCCGTTTAGCTTTTTAACTTCATCAGCTACAACCTTAGCAAAATTAGGCCGTAAAAAGGCCATATTACCCGGCTCACCAAAATGCAGCTTAATAGCGGCAAATTTCGAATTCATATCAATAGAGCCAAAGCCGGCGGCCTCCATTAGTCTTGAAAGCTTTTTAAGCAAACTGTCACCGGGCAAAGCCCTCATTGATGTAAAGTAAACCTTAGATTTTTCCATGTTTATCCTCCTAAGTATTAATGATTTGTATTTTTCAAAAACAGGCTCTTGCATGATATTTCAATAAAGCTTCAAAATATAGTATACAACAAATATTGCCAAGGACCAATATTTAGCTTAAAATAATTTCATACTGACTCTATGTAAAATATAAAATTATTTTAGGAGGTATACAATGTTTGAAGGCAGAGAGTTTATGAAAAGCAACTGGCACGGCGGTGACATGGCTAACACCGACCAACTTAAAGGGGTACCTATGCCACCCTTTGAAAATGAGTGGGACGAGGCTAAACTTATAAGCCTTCCCGACCCAAGGCTTGCGGATATTAAAAAAAGAGACATCGTTCAGGTTTTGGAAGAGCGCGTCAGCCGTAGAAAACTAGGGGCCGGGCCAATGTCTATGAGCGATTTGTCTTTTATACTGTGGGCCAGCGCCGGTATGAGAGAAATAAGCGCAGGGCGTATTTTTAGGCTGGTGCCCTCAGCAGGCAGCCGCCACCCTTTTGAAAGTTTTTTCTATGCTGATAAGATAGACGGCTTAGAGAGAGGTCTTTACCGCTATATTGCTCAGAAAAATGCTGTTGTACCGGTTTCTTTTGAGGAAGGCTTGAAAGAAGAATTATCCAAATGTATTAAAAACCAGTGGTTCGGCTGTGCCTTGGCTATTTTTTGGGTGTTTAACGCTTACAGATGTGAGTGGAGATATACCCACCATTCTCATAAAGTGGCCACCATTGATGCGGGGCACATTGGGCAAAACGCTTATCTGGCGGCTGAAGCGCTGGGCGTTGGCTGCTGCACAATTGGGGCTTATCTTCAAGAGATTGACAAGTATTTGGGAGTTGACGGTGAAAACGAGTTCTGTGTATACATAGGTGTTTTCGGCCCTTATGAAGGCAGCGGCGGCGCAGGGCCGGGATGGAAGGCTTAGAGGGGCCGGATAAATTTTTCAATAGAGCATTTCCATGTTTGTTTTGACGTTTTGTAAGACGAAAATCGCCGTGTTTCAAGGCGTTTTCGGCGAAGCGAAACGTCTATGTCAAACGGAAATGCTATAGCGAAACCCCCGTACAGTGTGATATCACCGGTACGGGGGTTTTTACCGGTATCTGCTATTGGCTGCTGCTTCTTTCTTTACGCCCCATTGCCCAATAAGTAAGGGCAAGCATAGCTCCGCCTACAAAATTACCAAGGCTGGTCGATACAAGATTATGTTGCATGGCGGCGAATGATGCGCCGCCCTCTGTCCACACAAAGGTACGAAGACTAAAGAGACTCATATTAGCTATTGAGTGCTCAAAGCCGCTTATTACAAATATGTAAATGCACCAGAATATCATAATTAGTTTACCGGCCTCACTCTTTATTTTATAAGTACACCAGGTAGCAGAGCAGACCAGTATATTACAAAGAATTCCGCGTATGAAAAGATTTGAAAAAGTTGGAGAAGTTTTCGCAATGATTGAATAGTCTGTCAAAACATTCATATCAAAGGTGAAAAGCCCGGTACCAATAAACAGCAACGCTATAAGTATAGAGCCGGCAAAATTACCAAGATAGCAATATATCCACAGCGGCGCGGCATCTTTAAGCGTAATTGTTTTTCTCATTATGCCAGCTGTCAGTACAAAAACATTGCCTGTAAAAAGCTCAGCTCCTGCAAAAACTATTAGACTTAAAACTGCGGCAAAGCTGGCACCTTGCAATATTTTAAGGTTAACAGAATCACCCAAGGCAGCAGCAATTACATAGATAACAATAATACCTAAACCCACAAAGACCCCGGCAAGCATAGCAGATACAAAGTAACCGGCCTTGTCGGTTTTAAAGAAATTGACCTTGTTCAGGGCGGCAGTACATACAAGCCCGTATTCTTGCTTAAACATAATTAAAATTCCACTCCTTAATTGTTTTTTGAATGATGATATTGTATTCTTTTTTAGGGGGAGAAACACCCCCGAAAAAAACACTCGAACTTTGTGACTTTGTTGACAGCTGTGGAAGCTTTCACTGGCCGCTTACCTTTTTTGCTTCGCAAAAAACCGCTCGAACTTTGCGGCTCTGTTACCAGCCGCAAAGATTCTCACTGGCCGCTTGACACAGCCTTATAATTATACTATACTATTTTCAAAGCTGCAATGAGGAATTAGATAATTTTGTACATTTTCAGAGAGGGAGCGGTGTGCTTATTAAATATTTGCTAAGCACAGGCTGAGAGCTTCCAATGTACCCTTATCTATCCCAACCTCTAGCTCTTGGGGATTAACCCAAGCGTAAACTCTGCGTTAAAGATAAGAGATAGCGGTATGTTTTGTGTATGCCGTTAATTAGGATGGTACCGCCGTTATGGCTCCTTAAGCAAATTTTGCTGAGGGGGTCTTTTTTTATAATTTAAAGCAGTTTAAACATAAAATTCAGGGAGAGTGTTCTTATGTCAAAAAATGAAAAAAACGTAGAGTCTATAACAAATCGTGATGTTGATTTTGCCCGCTGGTACACAGATGTTGTAAAAAAGGCTGAGCTGGTTGACTATTCATCAGTGAGAGGCTGTGTTATTTTGCGGCCTTACGGTTATGCTATTTGGGAAAATATTCAAAGAAGCTTAGATGATAAACTGAAAGAAACCGGCCATGAAAATGTCTACCTGCCTATGTTTATTCCCGAAAGTCTTTTGGAAAAAGAAAAAGACCATGTTGAAGGCTTCGCTCCGGAGGTTGCTTGGGTTACTCACGGTGGCGCAGAAAAGCTTGCTGAACGCCTTTGTGTGCGGCCAACATCAGAAACTTTGTTCTGTGAGCATTATGCAAATGTTATACAGTCTCACAGAGATTTGCCTAAATTATATAATCAATGGTGCTCTGTTGTCCGCTGGGAAAAGACCACAAGGCCCTTTCTTCGTACTGTAGAATTTCTCTGGCAGGAAGGGCACACAGCCCATGCCACCGCAGAAGAGGCTGTGGATGAAACCCTTCGCATATTAGATATATACGCCTCTTTAATGGAGGATATGATGGCCATACCCGTTATTAAAGGCCAAAAAACCGAAAAAGAAAAGTTCGCCGGGGCACAGGCCACATATACAATGGAAGCGCTTATGCACGACGGTAAGTCACTTCAGGCGGGCACAACCCATTATTTCGGTGATGGTTTTGCAAAGGCTTTCGGCATACAGTTTAGCGATAAAAACAATCAGCTGACTCATGTTCACCAATCATCCTGGGGGGTTTCAACAAGAATGATCGGCGGTATCATCATGGCTCACGGGGATGATAACGGCCTTGTAATGCCTCCAAGAATTGCCCCTATTCAGGTTATGATAATACCTATCGCTCAGCATAAAGAGGGGGTTCTTGATAAAGCCCGTGAAATAATGGCTGGCCTTAAGAAAAATGTGCGTATTAAGTTAGACGATTCAGACAAAAGCCCCGGTTGGAAGTTTTCTGAGCATGAAATGAAAGGTATACCCATCCGCCTTGAAATAGGGCCAAAAGATATAGAATCTAATCAAGCCGTTCTTGCCCGCCGTGATACGGGAGAGAAAAAAGCGGTAAGCCTTGATAATATTGAGACTGAGCTTATGAGTCTTTTAGAAGATATTCATAAAAATATGTATCAGCGTGCGCTGGCTCACAGAGAGGCTACCACAAGTTATGCAAAAAATATGGAAGAGTTTGAAAAAGCTTTGGAAGAGAAGCCCGGCTTTATAAAAGCCATGTGGTGCGGTGAGCGGGCTTGCGAAGAGGCCATAAAAGATCGCACAACCGCCACCAGCCGTTGTATACCTTTTGAGCAGGAGAGCTTTTCAGATACCTGTGTGTGCTGTGAAAAACCCGCAAAACATATGGTTTATTGGGGTAAAGCCTATTAAGATATGACCATAAATTTCCGATATACAAATATTGGAATGAGTTTTCATGTGAAGGAGGTGTTTCGCTTTGACAATTGCAAACAGGGGCGGCTTTGCTTTCAGAGCTTCTGATAACATGCAAAGCAACATGCAAGGGCGCGGTACATTAAGAGAGCGTATTACACAGCAGCGGCTGCAAGACAGAGCACGTGAAATGCGTATTAGGGAGCGCGAAGATGAGCGTATAGCTGCCATACATGAAGAAATGGCGCTGATTAAAGTTTCGGGCGACATGAGTTTTGAGCTTATAAAGTCTAAGCTATCTGCTTTAACCAATAGGATTAATAATATTCATGAAGCAAGGGCAGACCGTGAACTGATTAACGCTGAAAGAGAGATGCAAAGAACGAAAAAGCTTCTTGAAGAAAGTTCAAGTTCATCAACAGAGCGCAAAGACAAAAACGATTCACATAAAACACAGGAAGAAATTGAGGAGAAAAAAGAGCGCGAGGCTATTGCTGATTTAAGCCATATTGCCGCAACAAAAGACAGAATAAGCACTTTGCGCCAAACCCGCGCTAATTTAAAAAGAGAGGCCGGGCAGGTGCAGAGGGCTGTTGAAAGCGAGAACAGCAATTATGTGAAAATCGGTGTTATTCCAGGCCTTCTTAATAGTGATGAAGGTTTGGTTATAGCTGCCGGGTCTGGTTTTGCAAATCCTAATGATTTTAGAAATAGGCATTTAAATAAGCTAAACTTAGGTATTGTAAATACAACAGCAGCTATTAACCATAGTATTGCACGTTTGTATCGCCAAAGCACCGCCATTCAAGAGGCTAACCTTAAGCAAACAGAGGATAATGATTATAATATTGAAGAGTCACAAGCAGAGCGTGGGGATGAGAAAACAAATATTGATAAAGAGCTGTAAAACAAACCCCGTCGGCTTAAAACGATGGGGTTTATTGAGTATAACCATCTGCCGGGAGGGGTTTATGAAAATACATCATTTTGCTATGTATGTTAAAGATTTAGAAAAGACCAGGGAGTTTTATGAGAAATATTTTGGGGCTAAGGCTAATGAACTTTATTACAATCCGAAATCCGGCTTAAAAACCTATTTTCTGACGTTTGCTAGCGGTGTGGCCCTTGAAATTATGACGAAACCGGGTGTTGCATCAGCGGCATTTGACCACGGCGAAGAATATACAGGCTATATTCATCTGGCTCTTGCTGTTGGGGCAAAAGAATCTGTGGATGAGTTAACAAAGCGGCTGCGAGAAGATGGGTATGGAATAATTAGTGAACCCCGTACAACAGGTGACGGTTATTATGAAAGCTGTGTAAAAGACCCGGAAGGCAACCGCATTGAGATAGTGGCGGGATAGAAGCACTAAAAACCCTTGTTGTTTGTCGAATTTTGTGATAAAATGGAATAAGCGAAAAACAACAGGGGTGTGCTGTGGGTATAGAGATTAGCAACGAAGATTTTGCAAAGCTTTTAGAAGAAAAAGCAAAAGCCGGGGATGCGGAATTTCAGTATAGGGTTGGTGAGTGTTATTACAATAGTTCCGGTGTAGAGAAGAATTATGATGAGGCTATGAAATGGTATTTGCTTGCGGCTAATCAAGAGCATGCAAGGGCGCAGTTTAAGATTGGGCGTATGTACGCTAACGCTCAATGCGGCGAAAGAAACTTTGAAGAAGCTGTAAAATGGTATGAGCTTTCTGCAAAACAGGGCTATGTAGTTGCTCAAAATAATCTAGCTGTTTCCTAATGAAAAGGGCGATGGCGTTGATAAGGATATGGTTAAGGCTTTTGAGCTATACGAACAAGCGGCTAAGCAAAGCTATTGGAGAGCAGCTATGAATCTTGGCCGTATATACTTTGAAGGAGACGCGGTAGAGCAAGATTTGCTAATCTCCAAATCCCACTATAAAAAAGCATTGGATGATGTTAATTATCACGAAGATTTTGCTGAAAAAAGAACCATAGATTTTTTAATAAAACGAATAGCTACAATCGAGGATCAACTTGCAGAAATTGATGTTAAATTGGAAACTGCACGCAAAACCGCGCGTAGTGAGGTTTTTATCAGTTATTCGCACAAAGATGCAGAATATGTCGAAGAACTTCGCCCACATTTAAAAGCATTGAAAAATGCAGCTGAAATTAATTGGTGGGATGATGCTAACATAAACCCCGGCGATGCTTGGGACAGGGAAATAAAAGAGTCGCTTTCAAAGGCTAAAGTTATTGTATTAATGGCTTCACAGCACTTTTTTGCATCTGACTACATATGGGGAACAGAGTATCCGAAAATATTGGAGGCTGCAAATAATGAAGGTGCCACGATACTTTGGGTTATGGTCAGAAAATTTAATTATGAAGAGCATCATATAAATAACATTCAATCAGTTATGCCTAATCTGCATAATCCTCTTTACACACTTAAAGACCATGAGCGTGATGAAATCTACACAAAAATAAGCAAGACCATCAGAGATCTTTACAAAAACGAGCCTACTTCTTAAACACCAACAGCTTACTCACCAGATAATTAAGTACAATTATTAAAAGCTGAGTAAAGTTTTTGCTTATTATAGGATGAAGACCCAATATATCCACTAAAAAAATTAACAGCCCTGTTTCAAGTAAATAAGTAGCGCCGCGGCCCGCTATGAATTTAAAGAGTTCATTGCGGGTTGTTTTTATGCTTAAATCAGTTGATCTAAATACAAATAGCTTATTGGTGACAAAGGCAAAACTAACGGCTATTACCGTAGAAATTGTGTTAGACACAGCTACACCAAGACCATAATTTATGCAAATAGTGTAGATAACTATGCTGATTATAGTGGTCATCACACCGAAAATTAAATACATTATTGTCTCACGGTTTAATGCTGTTTTTAATAACTCTTTTAACTTATCTATCATAAACACCTCATGAAAACTTTGCTTTACACAGTATACATAAAATCTTATACTGAGTAAAGCTTGTTTTTTCTGCTTTATGCTGCTATATTTATTGGGGTGATGAAAAGGATGGTAGAATTTAACAATTTAGATAGCTTTGATATTTCTCAAATACTGGAGTGCGGTCAGTGCTTCCGTTTTAGTGAGATTGAAAGCGACCATTACAAAATAATTGCGCACAAAAAAGTGCTTATTGTAAAGCAAGAGGGTAGCAGCGTTAAATTTTCCTGCTCACAGGAAGAATTTGACAACACTTGGGCAAATTATTTTGACATGCAAAGGGATTATTCTGCACTGAAAACTTTTCTTGCAAAAGATGACCCTGTAATGGAAGAGGCCATTGCTCATGCTCCCGGTATCCGCATTTTAAATCAAGACTTTTGGGAGATGGTGGTTTCTTTCATAATATCTCAAAACAACCGTATTACCATGATTAAAAAGGTGATTGAAAATATCTGTGAAAAATACGGTAAGCCTATAGAGGGTGGCTTTACTTTTCCCTCAGCACAGGAGATGAGGCTTGCTGACATAGCCAGCCTAGCAGAGCTTAAAACCGGTTTTCGGGCTAAATACATAGTGGATGCAGTTAATAAGCGTTTATATGGTCAATTAGACGAAAATGAGCTGAAAACCTTAAAAACTGATGAAATAAGAAGCCGTCTGACCTCTGTCTATGGCATAGGTGAAAAAGTGGCTCATTGTATACTTTTGTTCGGCCTTGGGCGTATGGATGTTTTTCCGACAGATGTGTGGATAAAACGGATAATGGGTGAGCTTTATTTTGGCGGAGCTGATGTGCCCCTTAAAACCATTCAAGAATTTGCAAAGGATAAATGGGGCGACAATTCCGGCATAGCACAGCAGTATCTTTTTCACTATGCACGGCTGGGTAAGATTGGGGTGAAAAAGTGAGAATTGCAGTGTTTCAATTTGCAAGTAGTGATGACATTGAGCTTAATTTCAGTAAAATTAAAAAGGCAATTTTTGAGGCTGCTGAAAACGAAGTTAGGCTGCTGGTTTTTCACGAGTGTGCCCTTTGCGGATATCCGTCTGTGGAAAGTAAAATAGACAAAATTGACTTTAACTTAATGGAAAGACATGTTCAGGAGATTCAGCATCTTGCAAAAGAAAATCCGCTTTATATAGCTGTAGGAATACTTAGGAAAATTAATGAGAAAATATATAATTCCGTAGTTGTAATCAACCCACAAGGCGGAATAATGGGGTTTTACGACAAACGTGCCTTATGGGGATGGGATTGGGATAACTTTTCAAAAGGTGAGGGCCTGGGTGTATTTGAGGTTGATAATTTGAAGATCGGTTTCCGCATTTGCTATGAAATACGCTTTCCTGAATATTTCAGAGAGTTGTTTAAAGAAAATGCGAATCTTTGTTTTGTTTGCTTCTGTGATGTCAGTAAGGAAGATTTATCTGAGAGATATGAGTTAATAAAAGCCCACTTAAAGACAAGAGCCGTTGAAAATGTGATGACTGTTATTTCAGCAAACAGTATATCTTCTTGCCAAACCGCGCCTACGGCTGTTTTTGATATTAATGGAAAAGTGGTAGCTGAAGCGCCAAAAAATACAGAGCATCTTTTAATATATGATTATGAGACCCCTGAAATTGGCTTTGGGCAGGAAGGCAGGATTCAAAATTCAAAGGCGCTAATGAAAGAAATGGGAAAGAGTCTTTGCTGATTTGAGAAATCAGTTGCAGAAGCAAAAGACAAACGGCAGGAACCCATTGAAATAGGATTTCAATAAGTAGCGGAAGCCGACGGCGTATTTTCACGATAAAGGAGATATTTTTATGCCCGGTTTAGCGGCAAATGTTATAGCGGTAATTATCGGAGGTTTTTTCGGCCTCTTTATAAGAAACGGGCTGTCTGTCCGTTTTAAATCCATGGTGACAAACGCCATCGGCTTGTCCTGCCTTTTTATAGGCGCTGCCGGTGCTTTTCGCGGGCTTTTAGGCCCTGATTCTCACCCGGTATTGTTTATAATAAGTCTGGTTGCGGGCGGGCTTTTAGGGGAATTTATAGACCTTGACGCTAGGATAAATGGTTTTGGCCTTATGGTTGAGAAGCGCTTGGGTACGGAAGGTTTTGCAAAAGGCTTTGTGGCCGCCAGCCTTTTCTTTAATGTAGGCTCCATGGCAGTAATAGGTTCACTGGAGGCTGGGCTTATGAATAATTACAACACCCTTTTCGCCAAAAGCACGCTGGACGGGGTGACTGCCGTTGTTCTTGCGGCCTCTTATGGCTTTGGGGTGATTTTTTCAGCGTCTATCGTATTTTTGTATCAGGGATCGCTGATACTGCTGGCACAGTTTGTTCAGCCTTTTATGACAGATGATGCTGTGAGAGAGCTTTCTATAGTGGGCGGTATACTTGTTTTTGCCATAGGTATTGATATGCTGGGCATTAAAAGGTTTAAGGTGGCTAATTTTCTGCCTGCTTTAGTGGTGCCTGTAGTCTTTTATGCCGTTATATCGAGATTTTAGGAGTAAACACGAGATATTTCAAGTGAAACAGAGATTACTTATTTTGATCATGAAAAATGGTTATAAATTATCAATTAACGCTATTTTTCGGATTTGCCATGTTTCTCCATTAAAAGTAATATATTTAATATGATTAGCACTCAACTCTATGGAGTGCTAACAATGAGTCAGGACGATTTGCGGATTAAGCGAACGCAATTTTAGTCCACTTTGAAAAACATAATACAGGAGGGTAATTGAATGAATATCAAACCTTTATTTGACCGGGTTGTTATTAAGCAGGTCGAAGCTGAGGAAACAACAAAAAGCGGTATAGTGCTTCCCGGCAATGCTAAAGAAAAACCACAAGAGGCTGAAGTGTTGGCTGTAGGCCCGGGCGGGGTTGTAGACGGTAAAGAAATAACTATGCAAGTAAAAGTCGGCGAGCGAGTAATCTATTCTAAATATGCCGGTACTGAAATTAAGTTTAACTCTGAAGATTTTATTATCGTTAAACAAAGCGATATTTTAGCAGTAATCGAAAAATAATTCGAGGAATAAATAAGGAAGTCTTTTTTCAGCTCCATACGCTAAAGCGCGCAAGACTGAAAAACTGTTTGAATCTTACGGTGCAAGCACCGCAGGGATTCTCACAATAATGTTGTCTTTTTTCGAAAAGAAGATCGCTTTTCGATAAACCGTTCGAAATTCGCGTCGCCTACACGTTCGCCGCGAATATTCTCACTGACTAGGAGGAAATATAGATGGCTAAAGATTTAAAATACGGCGCAGATGCCAGAAAAGCGCTTGAAATAGGTGTTAACAAGCTTGCCGACACTGTTAAAATAACTTTGGGCCCTAAAGGCCGCAACGTTGTTCTTGATAAAAAATACGGCTCGCCCCTTATTGCTAACGACGGTGTAACTATCGCAAAAGAAATAGAGCTGGAAGATGCTTTTGAAAATATCGGCGCTCAAATCGTTAAAGAAGTTGCTGTAAAAACCAATGACGTAGCCGGTGACGGTACTACAACCGCTACAGTTTTGGCTCAAGCCATGGTTTCGGAAGGGCTTAAAAACCTTGCCGCCGGTGCTAACCCTATCATCATGCGCCGCGGTATGCAGCAAGCTACCGAATGTGCTGTTGAAGCTATCAAAGGCATGAGTATGGAAGTTTCAGGCAAAAATCACATAGCTAACATCGCTGCTATTTCATCAGGGGACAATGAAGTTGGCGACATGGTAGCCGACGCTATGGAAAAAGTTACCAGTGAAGGTGTTATCACTGTTGAAGAATCAAAAACAATGATCACAGAGCTTGAATTGGTTGAAGGTATGCAATTTGACCGCGGTTATTTAAGCGCTTATATGTGCACAGATATGGATAAAATGGTGGCTGAGCTTGAAAGCCCTTATATACTAATAACTGACAAAAAAATCTCTAATATTCAAGACATTCTTCCTGTACTTGAGCAAATTGTTCAAACAGGCGCTAAACTTCTCATCATCGCTGAGGATGTTGAGGGTGAAGCTCTTGCTACTTTAATCGTTAACAAACTCCGCGGTACATTTAACTGTGTGGCGGTTAAAGCCCCCGGTTTCGGCGACAGAAGAAAAGCTATGCTTGAAGATATCGCCATTTTAACAGGCGGTACAGTTGTTAGTGAAGAGTTAGGTTATGACCTTAAAGACGCTACTATGGAAATGTTAGGCCGTGCAAAAACCGTTAAAATCGACAAAGAAAACACCATCATCGTTGACGGCGCCGGTGACAAAAAACAAATAGATGCAAGAATTAAACAAATCAAAGTTCAAATTGAAGATACTACTTCTGAATTTGATAAAGAAAAATTGCAGGAAAGACTTGCTAAAATCGCTGGTGGTGTAGCTGTTATTAAAGTTGGCGCTGCTACTGAGTCTGAGCTTAAAGAAAAGAAACTCCGTATGGAAGATGCTCTTGCTGCTACCCGCGCTGCTGTTGAAGAGGGCATTATAGCCGGCGGCGGCTCTGCTTATATCCACGCTGCAAAAGATGTTGAAAAGCTTGTAGGCAAACTTGAAGGCGACGAAAAAACCGGCGCTAAAATAGTTCTTAAAGCTCTTGAAGCGCCTCTTGCTCAAATAGCCATTAATGCCGGTCTTGAAGGCGGCGTTATCGTAAATAAAGTTAAAGAAGCGAAAAAAGGCGAGGGCTTCAACGCTCTTACAGAAGAGTATGTTGACATGGTTAAAGAAGGTATTATTGACCCTACTAAGGTATCACGCTATGCTCTTCAAAGCGCTACCTCTGTTGCTTCTACACTGCTTACTACCGAGTGTATAGTTGCTGATATTCCTGAACCTGAACCTCCAATGCCTGCCGGCGGCGGAATGGGGATGATGTAGTTTATAGTGAATCAAAGTATAAAAATGGATTTAGGTGAGTTTACTCACCTAAATCCATTTTTTTTGCTTTGATGAACGCATGGTTTTGGCGGGGACGGCTATAAACGAAGCGGCAAAGCCCGACCTGCGGATTAACGATGCGGCACTTCGCTTGCACCTTAAAAGGCAAAAACAAACCGTCATTGCGAGGAGCGTGTTAACGCGACGAAGCAATCTTAAGATAGTATATAACTTATAATTTCTTTTTTTCTATTTGTCATTGCGGGCTTGAGCCGCAATCCCATCTGTTTGGCTACTTTTTTAGCACATTCCTTTGGCACTGTTTTCATTACTTCTTCTTTTGCTTTGTCTACTACTTCTGTTATGAGTTAGAGAAGGCGTCTTGCCTGATTTATTATCGCCTCCTTCTGTTGTTTAACCTCTTCAAGTCTAGCTTTATGACCTGGTGGCTTTAAAGGCCAAAACATTGCCTTTTTTAATGCGCCTGGTTCATTTTGAGGGTGTACAGATTGATACTTGTGTTCCAGCTCAACTAACTCAGCATAGTGCGCTCTTAAAGGGTCTCTTTGAAAAGTCAATTTAATATAATGCTTAGTCTCAGTAATAACATTAATGTCATTACTCCAAAAATCATCTTGCATACGAGTGTTTTTGTTATAAACCTCTTGGTTGTTTTTTAGATCCCACCCAAAACTCATCATGGTGTTGATAGCAGAATCTTCTTCTGATGGATGCACGGTCATGGTTTTGATTTCTAACATCGCCATAAACATCTACACTCCTATCTCTTTGATTTTTTTACGTATTAATAATACGTATTTTAATTTATCTTAACGTATTAATAGTACGCTGTCAATATGAGGTGATGGCGAAATGAAAATTATAGCGAATAATTACGAACCAAAAGATATTATAAGAATTATCAGAGAGTGGTCTGATCAGACCCAAGAAGAA
>Ga0131853_10011996_pt1 | contig 15857 bp, 9 predicted proteins | sample TergutLab28metaG_FD_92764 | JGI IMG/M metagenome (GOLD analysis project Ga0131853, IMG submission 92764) | Labiotermes labralis P1 segment gut microbial communities from Petit-Saut dam, French Guiana - Lab288 P1 (version 2) (version 2) | ecosystem: Host-associated > Arthropoda: Insects >...
CACACACACACATACACACACACGCATACACCACACACACACATACACACACACACACCACACAAACACACGCACACACCACACACACACACATACATACACACACCACACACACACATACACACACACACACCACACACCACACACACACACACACACACACACACACACACGCAGACTATAAATTATTGTGTTATAGATTACGTGATTTGAGATATGCACAACGTTTTTGATGAAGATGAAAGTTATTTTTGGTGTATGATGTGTTAATTTGCAATTATTTGCTGGTGTTACGGACAAGCCTGCTGACTCCGCCTTCGAGGTAGGCCGAGAATAGATCCTTGGACTGACTTAAAGATGGAGACGCACTGCTCCTTCGAAACTTAGACAACTAATTACCAATCAATACACCGTCACGCCCCAGAAGACTGTAATCCTCATTTTGAAAACTGTTACAATCTCCCTCAGATTTCTTATCGGGTATCGGCATGCTGTAAGCAGTTCACCTGCCCGCAGTACCGACCCGCATTACTCCATACAAATTATAAAGCCCCATTCACATACGTCCTGATCACAAAAAATTCGTCTTGCTGATATAAACGCGTACCTTCACTGAGCGATTCAACAGTTTCACTTCGTCTCCTGTCCATCGCTTTTGACTGCATTTTTACTGGCTCCCAAGGTACGGATTTCAGAACTCTCTGTACACCAAGCAGTCAAGATGCGAGAATATTACAAAATGGCGTACAGTAGCTTATAGTCGCCTGTTATAATAGGCCTTTGTGTCGACGTTACAGAGAACGTTCTGCAGCCTTCCTTCTGGATGGACGAATAAGACGGTCGCAAGGGACAAAGTCGACTAGCGCAAGGCTGGCAGAGAGAGCAAGAAGGCGGATGTAAGTGGAAGAGGGCAGCAGTGTAGGACCTGCAACGTATTTCGTATTTCTCGATCCACTTTTCCATAAAACCGCTATTTTGGGGTATAAATTCTTTTCACTATTATTCTTCACTTCCCTCTTCTCCTATTTTTCGCCACCTCCTGCCTTCCTTTCGTTCAGTCTTCTTACTCTTCCACCTTCTCATCCCAGTTTAATTTCTAATTTATTTTTATATTTTATTTTTATGTTTTTGACAAACGTTTTAACCACAATTTCTCTTTCATTTAACTCAAATCGGGCAACGTAGTTTTGCTGCCGCTTAACCTGCTCGGACATTCACTGGAAGCAGTCCATGGAAACGCTGAGTGTATAATTCTTAAGTAACATTATTATTATTATCACTTTATTGTTCTTTATTTGCATTATTGTGACTGACAGAGCCTTTCGTAATTATCATAGTGTAGAAACGACTACCAAACAAGAGGATGTAGAATTTTTTCAGACTTTGCGTTATTTTTAACGGCGCCCTGAAGCTTTCAGCGCCACTTTTTGCCACTAAATACTAATCACATTAAAGCTTCCTAAAGCTTTCTGAACTTGCGCCCTGATATTGTGCCGTTTTGCGACTGTGTGTTTTCTTGTATTAGGACAGACTTTACTCCACTTCCCTTTACCGGACGTTCAGAGGCCGGCGGCCTAAACGAGACTGCCTTTTCAGAATTTGTACACTTGGTTACAGTAATTACAGTAACCACGTGAGAGGCTCCTGGCAGTGAAGAATTATTTTTGTCGGTATTGCAAGGATTAGTTTTGGTGTATTTTTAAGGAATTCCCCTCCGTTGAAATTGTGATAACAATTTCATATTATCGCCCTTAACCCTACGTAAGTGGCCGCATTTTTTCTTTTCAGGATTTTGGTTTTTTATTTTCCACGCGTTTATGTTTCTCTTTTAATCACGTAAGCTGTTAAACGGTGTATATAAAACAGCCTGTCTTCTATCATCACCCAGGGAATATTTTTATAACTCCTGCCTGTCCTATACGATGCTACATAAAGTCTATCCTCATCCTTCATCACTTAGTTTATTATGCTGCCTCAGTTTCTACACAAACCGGTAATAGTCCTGGTACATTATCTACAGAATTCTTTGTTATGGAATACTTTCTTGTTAATTCAGTAAAGTTGACCCTGTGGTTAAGAATGACACCATCGAAACGGTTGGTAAGTGGAAGTAAAGTTCTAAGCATTTGTAATCATGACACATGGGGTTTTGATAATCACACTGCAGCTATGACCATTTTATTCTTTGAACGGAATCTTCAGTCTGTATTGTGTACCAGAATCATGTGTCGCATTTTTCTTGCCTACGATACTAAGGACTGCTATAAACGCACTGAAAATTAAAACTTGAATTTGTCCATGTGCAGATCAGCCCGCCTGGCTTAACTGCGGGCTGCGACACTTCCCCCTCCCCCTACCCCTTACGGCGACATTTCCATCAGTCATTTTTACCTAATTATGCAGGACACAGTTATTGCAAGAGAAACTTACACCTTCCCACTACCTTTCTATTACTACCAAATTATCTGTATTGATTTACGGTTAACAGACTGTACCTCAAAATTGGTGGCAATAAAGAATTCATTCGCCCTGTACACTTCCGAAATTCTGATTAATAGCCCACTACAGGAACACTTCAAGGTACTGTACTTAAATCCTCCTGTACTTACCGAAACATTGCAAGGTAACGGAGTCTAAAATCGAAGAAGGTAACTGCTACATACGTGCCAGACAGTGTTATTTCGCCTGTGCGCCAGTCCATTGATGAACACTTCAGCCATACTGGCGGTTGGCATTGCCTGTCTGTTGTAAGAAACAGGAAACTATCCTTCTTGGCCTTTGTGCAAGCAGGGATTTGCTTTTGTTTTAGTGGCAGGTCACAGAAGGCCTGGTGTGTATGTGTATAGGCTTACCTGTACATCTGGTAGCAGCATATAGAGCTCTGAAGTTGCGTAGACGCTGCATCCATCAGTTGGAAGCATAATTCATTGCACATTTAGAACGCGAGCAGATACTTCATAGTCCTGAGCATACAAGCCAGGTATCAATGCCAGATATGTGATGAGTTGAATATTATTGTACATTGTTCCCGAAAAGTAACAAGCCCATGTTCTCTAAATGACTTCACAACAAGTGTTGTCACAATTAAAGAAGGTCTTGCACAGTGTGCCTTTACCATTTTCTGCGGAGAATTAGCAGATGTATTTAATATCAGTCATGCATGAAAGAAATTCACTTTCTTCTATACGTATTGTGGTTAAACGCTTTCATACGTTTAAGGTAACAATATCAATGATAAGCAAACCTTATTCGTTGTGCGTAATTGAATTGACCGGAGTGGTGTTGATGTAGTTTCTTATAATATGGAATACGAATTTGTGTCAATCGTTAAGTGGTTATTAATGAGTTTTCTTGGACTGTTCTGAGGGTGTCGGTAACAAGCTGCTGAGAAACACACACACACACACATATATATATATATATATATATACTAATGGACACGCTGTATTATCTCAGAAGACTTGAAATCTTACATCGATTTCCAGCACCTCAAAAGAATTTCGCAAAATTGTCATAGCGAAAGTGTACGATTGGTTGCTTGGGCCAGTGCGGTTAGCAGGTATACCGTAGAATAAATGAAATGACTCTTTACTGAAATAAATTTATGTCATATCATAAGAGATATGACTGACGAATTGAGAGAAACACATTTCATATGCAACATAATTGTAACTGGATGCGGACTAACGTGAAATCTAATTGAACAAGTTCACTAGTTATACATTCCTTTCGTCAAAAACATGTTAAGTTTATGTGTGTCAAGAAGTATGATCCACCCATATGCTTTTATTGGATGAATAGTCGAAGTTGGTGAAAGGAATGTGAAGGAAATTATGCTACTTTTTGCAGATTAGAGAGAAGTAGAAACTTAATCGTTCAAGTTTCCGGACTGCTGGATAAATCTGGATAAAATCTAACACATATTTTATACTTTACATCTTATCTTTGAAGGTTAACCATAAACGTGTGACTGAGGTTTGTGTATCCGCAGATCCAAGCGTAAAATGACGAGTGTTTTTGGGCAGTGTTTATCCGTCTAAATATTTTACCTGTTTACATATTTAGGCAGTGTGCTTGACATGAGCTGTCGTTGGTATATTACTTTCAGATTTAAGTATGGGCAAAATTATCACACACAATGAGACATATTTTGTTTTCTTGCGTAATTGTAAAGCTTTCATTGTATTGGATGACAGGGCACAAGACGGCTAATTCCTCCCAAATAAAAAGTGTACTTTCGGGCCTATACCTTAGGCTAATTGCAATATTTAACCTACTCTTCTATGCTTAACTACTTCAAATTTTAAACTTTTTTGTGATTCTGATCCTCCCGTCGCCCCGGACACGCTCTTAGCATCATCACAGCTTGGAACGCCCACCAACAATAACACTTATCCACCATCCCATAATCTTTTTTTTTTCTACTAAATCCTATATTTTCCTCTTGCTGTAAAATTCTACCGTACTGAACTCTGTTTTCCTTCAGCAAATTCCATTAGTTTTTTACTCTCTCACCACTAAAATCGGATCGCAGATCGCTGTTTTTCTTTCATGTATTATTTCAACCGAATAGGCATTTTTCTAGTCACTGTATTATCGTTATTCAAAAATAAATTCATCACTAAATAGGAACCTGCTTATTCCATGTTCAGGACAGACGATGGCAACACGTTCTTCCGTACGTTTGTACATGTGTATGTCTGTCACTCTTCCTTCGCTAAGTAACAAAACAGTGTATGTAGACATAAACTGATCTTTTTTATGTTTATGGTTCCATGCATCGCTGGTATGTATTAACGAGATGCAACGCAAAGCAGTCTATTTATTATTCTGCATGTTCACTCTACGTGTTTCGGGTGTCAACCACACTCATCATCAGGAGTACACAAAACTGTAACTACAGCTACCTCCCTCCAACGTGACCAAGATAGCTTGGCCACGTTGGAGTGAGGTAGCTGCACAAAAAATATGACCAGTACCGGAGGCTGTAGTTACAGTTTTGTGTACTCCTGATGATGGGTGTGGTTGACACCTGAAACATGTAGAGTGAATAACTAAATAATAAAAATCCAACTAGATGCCACTTATTATTTTATTGTACGCCTTATAGGCTCAACATGTTTCGGGCATTACTATGCCCATCATCAAGAGCTCGCGACTATGATGTTGATTACCACATTGGACGTTTCGTTCTTGGTTTGCTGTAGGTTGGAGGTTAGGTGCGGTTAGGCTGGAGTAGTGTCCGGGCTGCAGGCTAAAGCAAAACAACCTTCAACATACAGCAAACCAAGAACGAAACGATCCATGTGGTAATCAATATAATAGTCCCGAGCTCCTGATGATGAACATAGTAATGCCCGAATCATGTTCAGCCTATAAGAAGTACAAAAAAATAACAAGTGGCATCTAGTTGGTTTTTATTCTTCAGTTATCACAATGATGCACGGTCCAACAAACATCAGACGTAGAGTGGACTTGCAGAACATGTGTAGACTGCTTTGTGTTGCATCTCGTTAGACAATTATTAATATAAACTGATCTGTGCGGCCAATGTATAGGCATTTTAAAGCTCGTTTCTACGAAGGTACGACGGTAAATCATGGCAGATATGAGTGACGTTGTGTCCTTTAAAACTTAGATTTCCATTTCAGACACAAAGTTAAGATATGAACCTGTTTTGTCCCTGCAATCATTGTCAGTGGTATTTAATATGTCAGTCAGCTGGAAATGTAGTTTATGAGTCCTTGGTTCGGATCCACGGGTAACCCGACGTAGCCCGGACGAACTTAATGTTCGTGATAATGGAGGCAGGATTCCATGGTGACTGTGGAACATAGAATTCTTATAGGATATTTAATATTGGGTTGAAGGGACAGCAATAGAATGTGCTACCGCTCTGCTATTCGCAACATTTGGTGAACACTGTGCAGGGGCGCAACGCGAATATCCGTAAATTCGGTGTTGCCTGCAGTGCACCAATTTTCATATGTCAGTTACAAAGGAAGTTCCTTGTTAATTGCTTCTATCTTTTGTTACTTTTCACGAAAATGGGTGTAAAATATTGTCTATATATTCTACATCTTCTTGTAGATATTAGCGTGAAATAGCTAAGGTGCTATACCCCGGGTTACCGGGCCCTTACTTGAATCCCAGTGTAGGCTGCTGGTGGTCGTCCCGTAGGCTTTAACCTGTTGATTAGGTTCGGGAGGGGGAAATACTTGTTATGTCAGTGGGAGATGGTTGAATCGCCTACCCACGAATAGGTTACCGTGAATTGAGACTTCTTTGTTGCTTGCTGAAGAAATGAGTATAGTCTACACTTCGTCGTGAAAGCCGCAGCTGCCTGTCTTTCATGAAATTCTTAATAGGGCTATATAGCGGTAGAGGACTTTTCAGTAAAGTAATACGAAATCCGCCTTACCCTACGAACAGTCTGCACATGTATCAATGCGCAGTAAAATTCCTCCCCCTCCTCGCGTGTTCCACCATCCCTCACGTTTCGTAAGGTGTGGCTTATGTCACAGTTTGTAAGTTAGTTAGATGCTGCCCACATGATTAACCTTTTGGTGCCGGAATTATTTTTTAATTTTAGCACACCCTGTATATAAAATGTGAATAATACAGAACCAAATACGTTAGAATTATGAAACAAACTGCATTTTGACGAGAAAAATACGGAGAGTATGTACCATGTTTAAAATATTCGGTACTTATATTTATTGAATAAATATATAAAATTCAACTTTGGAGGTTAGCGGTGCGGTACGTCAACTGTAGTTGACGTTAGGCGTCTAAAGGTTAAACATGGACAGTCCTATGACCTTCCGGAATCAAAATATTATGTTGTTCTTAAGTGTGTGTATTGCATGAGGTGAAGGAAGTGATTTTCGCCTCTTTATTAAAGTGTGGATAGGCATCACGCAGAGGCACGTGGCGGCGAAAGTGGGAACGTCTAAAGGCGGGGGAAAGCAATGGCAAACTACCCCCAAGAACTTGCCTAGGATGAAGTGAGCCAAGAGCCATATCGGTTCCATAACTGGGCTCTGGTTCCTGCCGGACTGGCCTCTAGGGCTGAATACTAATGAATGAATGAGGCATCATGTATAATATTAGTAATAATATTCGGTATTCAAATTAATATTCTAACGTGTGCCTGGTCAAGTTCACTAGGTCAGAAATATTTAGATGCTCCATGTGTGTTTTATTAAAATTTGTTTAATAAAAAAACTGGAAGAACAAAGAGTGTCAGTTTGCTGTGTAATATATTTTAATTTCTTTATGGACAATTGCATTTATCATCTCTAATAATTCATATATTTTCTCTTTTAACACTTATTTTTTTCTACGTTGCTGGGTAATAGTGGCTAAATTTATAAAATCAAATATTGCATGCAATTTGCCGTTGAAAAGGGTTACTAGTGGATGGGAGGCACTCATTTCAGTGCCTTTGTTAATCACAACACACCGGTGTTTTAAGGTGTGTTACCTGTTTGTCTTATTTTCAGTAGGGTTGCTTTTAAACTTTGTCTGTTGTTTGTTCCAAATGTACTTGATTTACCTTTGTGCTTTGTTTTATTTAATTATTCCTTAACTTACAATTAAATTGTTGTTTAAATGTATAACATGCACATACACTGAGTGCAGAATGACAAATAAAAAAAAACAAAAGAGACATTGTTAAATGAGCTTTTGCAAAACAGGCCTATTTCAATGGAAATCCATGTCGTGCCCTGAAAGCTCAGGTTCTCTTGCTTCGAAACCCGCAGATCGACATCTTGTGACATGGAATGGATGAACGAACGAGAAGACATGCGTATGTAGATGGTGATTTCATTTTGAAGCCTGTCAAGTCTAGAAAGAATGGAGTTGTAGAATATACGAATTGAGTAGAGAGAAAGAAAAAGAAAGGCGGTTAGAAGTCGGTATATCTAATGTAGGCGTGTCCCTAGGGGGGAGTTTATTCTTACTGAGATCTGTCCGGCTTAGTTCCCTCGTGGATCATTGGTGGCTCTGCAAGAAAGGGTGTCTGGTTGATGGCTGCCTGGAGGTGACGGGAAAATTCAATTTTGGAGTTAGGATGTTACGCGACAGGTTGAACCACAACTTTCCTCTCGTAAATTACGAAGGATTTGAATGTGTATACATATGTTTATAAACAGTAGTTTGATAGGCTATATCACACAATGGGATTTCCAAAATAACAAGTATGTTCACAATGAACGAACTGTCCAGAACACTCTCGTCGAAAATATTTTATTGCTGTTTCTTGTTCAAGGAGTACGGGATCAGGTCTCTTCCCTGGTGCCTTTTATTGTTTTAGGTTTTTAGCCATCTTGCTCTGTGTCTCCCTGTTAGTGCCATTATAAAACCTCAAAAGAGCCCACAAGTGCTTGGTTGTACAACACTTTTATTGACTGTTTACCAACATTCCTACCATTCACACTAAACAGCGCATGCCTAGCCTGGATTGAAATAAATCACAAACGAGTGGATGTACAAATGGGTTAATTTATTGAATAATTGATATTAAATAAGGCGAGTGCACTAATTTTTATCAGTGTACTTTCAATTCATATTTGTGTTTAGAATAACTTTTCTTTTCCTTTCTTTTTCTTCTTCTCCTCCTTTTTTCTTCTTCTTTTTCCCCCTCGAAGCAATGAACGAAGACCTCCTGCCTTAGCAAGGATTTGCGTCTCTTCAAAGACATCTCCTTGAGCCGATTTAGTTAACTCGATAATGCGGCAAACATACACACACACACACACACACACACACACACATATATATATATATATAGTCTCGTTATCATTCCTCGTTGGTGTAGGTCATGCATCGACTCACGAGCTCTGGGAGGGTTTGGCTAAGGGCTGTCCTTTGTCCTACGCAAGACCGAATCGAACTGCACAATGGTGTCTGGCAGGTGAGTGGGGCACACACTTAGCCACACATTTCTGAAGCTGGCAAATCTATGAACAGACTCCGAAGGTAAAGCTGAAATTTACCGTTTTCACAGCATCGAGATGTAGTAAAGCTGTGTAAAAGGAAAAGGAAATTTGCTTTCATTTAATCTTCGCCATTTTTAAATTCTATAGTTTGGTATCCACATGTGTAGTAATGCAAAATATTTTCTGACACAGCAGATAGTTGATAACGAGTTACCATATGTTTCAGTGTTTAGTTCTTTGCCTTGATGTTATTCCGTTTTCAGTTACTCACCCAGACATCTATTTGGCCAGTACATAAACAATAAATTCCCTCCCTGTAGGATATATGCAGCAGCTAATCAGAAGCACATTTGATCTATCCAAAAAGAAAGCGCAAAACTTCTTTCCTTCCTTATTTTCGTTGTTACACCGTGTATTTTGTTGAGTTAATTATTATACCAACCACTGCACACATATAAAATTTATAAAATTTACACATTAAAACATTAAAAACGCTCCGACATGTTTCGGTCCTAGGACCATCATCAGAGAGCCATATCGTCCTTGCTAAAGCTACTTACTTACTCCATGGTGCAGAGTCCTTCTTGAGAATCTAACTGGTTCGCAGCTAGTCGAGAAATTCCCCGGATTTTACGGAACCCGAAGGTTCAATACCGCACTCACAAGAGTCCGCCACCTGTCTCTATCCTAGGCCCGCCCAATCCAGTCCATATACCCACATCATACCTCCTGGAGATCCATCCTAATATTATCCACCCATCTGCGCCTAGGCCTTCCCAGTGATCCCTTGCTAAAGTTACACTATGAAAAGTCATATTAATTTCGTTGTACCAGTTGGGTGAGTATCACGCAACGAAGCACAGAATGCACATCCGTAGCAGGGCGCTCTTCGCAACATAACATTTCATAACACGGCATGCTGCCACAATACCCAACTGTGCAACGAAATTAATGTGACTATTTCTAGTGTGACTTTAGCAAGGAAGATTTAGCTCCCTGATGAAGGTCCTAGGACCGAAACATGTCGGAGCGTTTTTAATGTTTTAATGTGTAAATGTTACAAATTTTATATATATATATGTGCAGTAGTTGGTATAATAATTCAGCAATTCTTTCCTTCCTTTGCATGTTATGATTTGGCGTGCAATATAACTTTTGAATTGTATTTGCTAGAGTTTATATCTCACTGATTCTTCAGAGCAGACGTTACAGCTGGCCGTAACATTGATGCTTTGTGCCTGTGGCTACTGCCAAGCAAGTTGTCTCAGTTGTGCAGTTACGATACGTCTTCTGCAGAACAGGATGGAAATGGCTTACAGGCGAGTGCTTTGATATGAATTGAAGGAAGGTTTTTGTGGTTACTGCAAGATTGAACGTCTTGGTAACTGTCCTTCCAGCTGTCTTGTCATGACTATTTCCTGCCTGTTGTCGAAGATCGCCTCAAAATGCAGCAACAAATGTATTTAACCTTTTGGTGCCGGAATTATTTTTTAAATTTTAGCACATTCTGTATAAAAAATGTGAATAATACAGGAACCAAATACGTTAGAATTATGAAACAAACTGCATTTTGAAGAAAAAAAGACGGAGAGTATATATCATGTTTAAAATATTCGGTACCTATATTTGTTGAATAAATATATAAAATTCAACTTTGGAGGTTAGCGGTGCGGTACCACCACTATAGTTGACATTAGGCGTCAAAAAGGTAATTCGCCAAAGGAAATCTGCTGTGTGTCTCCTATATCAGCCGTCAGGAATTGGCACGTGTGCTGCCTGCTCCTTATTTTTCACTTTACTTTTATTCTTTCGTAAATTTTAATCTTATTATTATGTGGCGGAAATAGACATAAAGAATAGTGTAAGGTAGTCTTCAGCTACAAGAGACAGCTACTTTCAGACTATTAAATTAAGCTGCTATCATATTCTTTAACCCCTACCCTGCTAACGTGGAGAATAAGTTGAGCTCCTAATAATGCCAGCAGATGGCAGATGTGATTTAATTCGTTCTTTAAAAGGGTTAATCCCAGTAATGTGATGTTAGAAAAATTGCACTTGCATCTTAATCCGTTGTGATGTAATCAGGTATGTGAAAAAAACAATAATCCTAATAGCGTTTATATCAGTATTGTATTGGCTTTACCTAACGAGATACATTTCATATACTCCGCTTTTGTCTTACTATGGCCATAATTATAAAGAGATATATTTTGTTTTATTTGTTATAAGTGGTCTTGTTTCTAAGGATTGAACCCGGGATATTCGAGGCTTGTTGCTCTGAAATTGGGCTTTGAGCCTGGGTATCACATATTTTTAAGGCTTTGCAGATGTTAGTAGGATTTTACGCTCTGCTGACCAGCGTGGTCACGGATTTCTCGTGTGTTCTGAATGTAGGAAAGAATACGAGTATATGTACATTAAACTCGGGCAGCAGCTGTAGGTAAATATAGAAACAACGAGCTGTAAACAATAGACGCACACCTGAGCACATCCCAACATATGTGCTTACATTGTATGGGTTCGAAAAGATGGATTACCCTACATGATCGAGCCCAAAGCAATACTCGTAGATTTACTTACAAATTCCACACTTGGGCTGGTCTTGGAATTTCACAAGGCAATATTCCTACACTAGCATAAAAAACAAGGCTGTGTTTAATAGAAATCAAATTGTGTGTTTTGACAGGTGATTCGAAGTAATTTAGCATTTAGAGTTGTTTAGACCTCTTTGTACCTTATTAAATTTAAATAATTAAATTTCAAAGCCTAAGCTTGCGATAGATCGCATCGTTTTTTATAAATTTTTACCTCCATTATTATTAACTTTATTCAATCAAATAACGATTTTATACGCAGTAATTTGTAAAAAATAAATATTATTGTCAAAACTTCGTTAAATCTTAAATATCTTAATTAGTGAACATTCATGGACCTAAATATCTGTAATTGTGATTTCTGTAACGGTGGGAAAAATTTGCAACTTTTGACATGAGTGGCCACCGAAAGTAGTTTTTTTGCATTAGCCACCGGGCGCGAGTAAATAATGGACATAATGACGCCATCGTCGATGATGTCATCTGTAGTTCAAAAAGGCCTATTAAGTAGCCCGATAATTACTGAATAACTCGGCTATGATACGACGCCACTTACTGGTTGACTGAACTGGAAGAATCGCTGAGCGTGCTCTCCTCTTATTAGTGTGGGAACTACATTTCAGCAGCAGCAAAATTACGTATCTACCCAATGTCCATGCATGGTAATGCACGATCGGCTCTGTATGCCCTGCAGTAATCGACATTTTCCTTCTGTTTTATTAGGACACATGCCACATAAATCGATATTTGCACTTATGACGTATATATTGTTAGTGTTACGTAGTATGTGCTGTTCTGAAGTGTTCTGCAGTTGTTTCCACCAGACGTCGTGTGTTGTATAGAGCTTCATACAAACATGTTTAGTGAACTATACTCTTATCTATATCTATATCTCTCCGTATACCTCTATCTATCTATCTATCCATCTTTCTATTTCTCTATCTCTGTATGTCTGTATATCTATATATCGAAATGTATTAAGTTAGACGTGTCCCATTTTGCACGGTGTGTGTCAATGTTTTACGGGACGCCTAATATCTCGCTGTGCACAGTCATGTGTGTCTGTCTGTATAAATACAGGTATTTCCCTGACTCTGTAAATATCAGTTGTTAACCACCGTACAAAAAACAAATGAGTGACAGCTTTCAGGTCTATTTCACTATTAACTATGTTTCTTAAAATATTTATTATTTTTTATGTAATTCATCTAACATAAAATAGTCACAAACGCTACAAAATATAATTGTTGGGATTGTGTTTGTTGCAAAATCTAGAAATACGTTAACAATATTTTTAAAATATGCGAATTATGTTTCTTTCATGTGAATACCAATCGTCGTTAACGAATCGGAACGTCAGGAATCCACAAAAAATTAAAATACACAGTTTTAACGCAAGGCATAAGCACCGTTTTAACAGAGCAGTTATCAAACATTTTGGGTGTTTCCAGAAAAATAATAACATGCTAGCGTCAGAATTTTCAACAGCATACCTTGTGGGCTTACAACTTTTAGAGTTAGAGGGCTGAACTTAAAAGAGCGTTAAGCAGATTCATAATTGACGCTTCTTTTATCCTGTTGATGAATTTATAATGTGTGAAATACTGCAAAGTAACACAGAGGCGCGTTCGTTCAATCATTGTTGCAGTTGAAAACCAGTAAATATTACACAGTTTGAATGTGTGTGTGTGTGTGTGTGTGCGCGCGTACGTACGTGCGTGTGTAGCCTTAGTGATCCAGTGTTCAAGGATCATGCGCCGTATTGTCATCTGTGGCCTATCTAGGCTTAAAATATTTTTCCTTTTTATCTCATAAAATGCACGATTTTCGAAAAGAAATTGTTGGAAATTCAATGGGTGTTGTGATTTTCTCTACAACTTCTGTCCGAAGCATTTCTCACTATATGAATAAATGAGCGAGATATGATAAAAAATGCATATTGGTCTTCCTGTAAATTACACATTACCCTTCTCAGATTTTTCCTTTTTATCTCATAAAATACACGATTTTCGAAAAGAAATTGTTGGAAATTCAATGGGTGTTGTGATTTTCTCTACAACTTCTGTCCGAAGCATTTCTCACTATATGAATAAATGAGCGAGATATGATCAAAAATGCATATTGGTCTTCCTGTAAATTACACATTACCCTTCTCAGATTTAATGAAACTTGAACTTTCTCGACATATTTTCGAAAAATACTCAACGAAATTTCATTAAAATCCGTTCCGAGGGAGCCGAGTTGTTAATGCGAACTGACAGACAGACAGATAAACAGGCAGACGTGACGAAGAAAATATTCGCTTTTCGCAATTCTGCGAAAACGCCTAAAAGTGGCCCATCATTTTGTTGTGTGTTGATCTTTCAGTACCCTACAAGAAAATCGTACAGAATTTCTGTATTGTCACCGTTTTGTGATACACGTTGTATTTCTGCTGCCGTTCATCTGCCTCTTGTAACACAAATTATGTCCCACTCACTTTCCTGTATATTTGCACTGTGTTGCAACGAACTGAAAAACTGAAGTGTGCCCATCACTGTAGATGTTTAATTCGTCCTGCAGTATTGTTAAACACTGACTGACACTGTCAAGTGGGAGGCACACCTGCTTCATATGCTGGCGGTCCATCATTCAAATCTCGGCACAAAAGCCAGTTGCCTGACTGACAATTTTCTTTCCTTTCCTCAGTTTCTTCATGAAATGTCCATGTTAGTACCCCAAGTTTGGAAACGACCACTTCGTTACATGTCTGTCGCTGTAATTCAACACTAGTCCTACAGTTTCATTGCATCTGTTCTTTATATGACCACGATCTGTTTTTTTTAATTAGCTAATATTCCTTTATATATTTTCATATCTCATATCTAGGCTTGTTAATTTTCTATCTTCTGCAAAGGTTTGGTAGTTTCAGTGACAGTATTTGATGTATTTATCCCAACGTCTGTATTCTGTTGGTATATTCCTGTGTAACCTATTTAAGGTCGCAGAAACATTACGATTTTTACAGTTTTTATGCTATCGTCAACTAATTAAATATTACCTTTTTTTGATTCATTTCAAGTTTGGTTTCTACGAAATTTTTTATTCCTATTATTATTATTACGTTTCCACCGAAATGTCTTTAATAAATCAGATTAATTGTTTGGACTGTTCTAATTTTACTTCCACAGTAATATTGTCTAAGTTAAGGTTTTCTGTTATACTTAAATATTTATCAATTCGAAGCTACTTTTTTTTTCCAAATTTCTTCCCTTTTCCTCAGTAGATCATCTTTCTTTTATTGTTCTGTGCTCATCTACAAACACTGCCTGAGTTTTTCAGCGGAGCTTGCCAGGCAGTGTATTATCATATTCCCAGACTTGTAGAAGATCTGACATCCATTTTTTTAATTAAATGTGAAAAGAACTGCTGTTCTTTTTCCCTCCGAATTACACTGAGCGAAATAACAAGTTAATGGGCACAAGAATATGCCCACGTTTTTACATAGAAAAATAAATAATAAGTACAGTTTCTTGCAATAAGTAGGGTAAATTGTCCTAATGCCTGATGTATTGGGCAGATATTCATGGCAGTAGCTTGAATATTATTAGCCATATTTGAAATTCATCTTTCTTCTTTGCTCTTCTTAATTGCATAATTGTTTCAATGGCAGTCGAATGAAACTGTATAGTGTAATGTCCAAATTAGTTTATATGAACTCTATAAGATTTTTACGTGAAGCTGTATTTACCTTTACCTTAGTCCATAATAAATTAGCTCTGCCATTTTAATTACATTGGACGTGCTCAGACTTGGACATGTGAAATTAATGTCTTTGTGACCAATAATACCTGACCTCACACAACCAAGTCCTTCTTCAATAGCTGATAATAATATAAAATTATAATAATTATTTGTTGAATGTAATACATAAGATGTGAATTCAGAAAGCAGGACTTCCAAATTTTATTTGAAAAATAGACAATTGACAGTAAGTAACACATGGGTCAGGTATAGAGAACATGAAATCATTTTCTGCGTAGTCAGCATATCTGTTAAATCACTTATCATCGAGGTTGGTTGTAAAATGTTGTGTCGTGCAGACGTCCGTCGCTTGACTTACTTTTTGGCGTCTTCGTGAGCTTCGAAGTGTAGACCTCGAAGTTACTTCTACATTTTGAGGAATGGGTCGAAGTCTAATTATGTCAAATCAGGGGCATACATACATACATACATACATACATACATACATACATACATACATACATACATACATACATACATACATACATACATACATACATACATACATACATACATACATACATACATACATACA
>Ga0131853_10011997_pt1 | contig 15857 bp, 12 predicted proteins | sample TergutLab28metaG_FD_92764 | JGI IMG/M metagenome (GOLD analysis project Ga0131853, IMG submission 92764) | Labiotermes labralis P1 segment gut microbial communities from Petit-Saut dam, French Guiana - Lab288 P1 (version 2) (version 2) | ecosystem: Host-associated > Arthropoda: Insects >...
CAGCAGTATATAGGGGTGTTTATATGGAGCAAGTAGGCTGTTCTGTTGTTATGTTGCACTGTGCAGCAGTATATAGGGGTGTTTATATGGAGCAAGTAGGCTCTTCTGTTGTTATGTTGCACTGTGCAGCTCTCCGTACAGTATGCTACTTTTAATGGTGTGTATAAAGATTAATACTTATCTAACGAGAGCAATAAAATTGTGGATGTTCCTTACAGCACAGGGTACAGGGAGTTTCTTATTTACATAAACTTACAGTCATACAAAATAAACATACCATACATCAAGTAAATTTTGTGATTATATTATACAAACATTCCTTCAACAAAAAAAAAAGTAAATATAAATGAAAGGAATTACAAAATTGTATCGATGGATCCCTTGGGAAGTGGTAGCGGATACTTTGGGATCCGTAGAGCACATTTTAGGAACCAGGTCAGAGTGGGTGGAAGAATGGCCGGCAAGTTAGATATCTTTAATGTAAAGAAATATTGTCTTAGCTCAAACTATTTTAAGTTGATGAGATAAATAAAAGGAATTTTAATGAATAACTGCGATATTTACAGTTCACAATTTCTGCCATGGGCGGCCATTTTTACTGCTAGTCCCGGCCATCAAAAGGCCTAGCTATGCCACTGTTAACTCCCCCCAACCATAATTCTGTCAGCATTACCACAGACAAACCCTTTATACACGTAGGAACAGTCACACTTCGCAAAAGACCAAACTGTTGCAACTTCACAAAGTCCCAGTCACTACATTTCTCCTGCTGTAACACTAACAAACTCCACCCCTGCTGAACACTAACAAACTCCACCCCACTCTGCACACACACACTGTATAGGTTTTACTGGCCTCTCAGCAACAAATCAATTTTTCCTTTCAATAACATAACCACTTTTCTCGTAATGAAAGTGAAGAACGGTTTCTGTGCTGATGGCACGGAATTTATATAGGTTATTCGGAAAGTAAGTACCGTCTGCGCATATCTCTTGCGCATCCTTTAGACTGTCACTTTGTGCATGTGCAGTGACTTCCTCTATCAATTGAGAATCCACAGATGCCATTTCATGAAATTCATGTTATGTTTATGTTTGTTCCTGCGCGTTAAACACGTTTAAGATGATTGAAGGGGCCGCCGACTGTGAAATACGGTCTGTAATTCGTTTTTTGAACATTAGGAATTCGCTACCAAGTGAGATTCGTCACCAGATCTGTCAAGCGTATGGTGACAATACAATGAGTGATGGCATGGTTAGGAAATGGGTTCGGATGTTCAATGAAGGACGAGAGAACATGTACGATGAGGCGCGAAGTGGGTGTCCATCTTTGGTGAATGATGATTTGGTGCGTAAGGTCAACGAAAGAGTGCGTGACGACAGACGTTTCACAATCTCTGATCTGTCCCTGCACTTTCCTCAGATTTCAAGGACTCTACTCTATGACATTGTCAGTAGTGGCTAACATTGCAGGCGGCCGCATTCTATGAAGAGGGTATACAAAAACTTGTGCCCTGCTACGATAAGTGCCTCAATAATGGCGGTGAATATGCGGAAAAATGGTTTGAAGAATGTAGAATCTGATAACAATAAAATTTTATATGAAGCTTACTCAATTTTTTTTTACAGCGGAACAGTACTTACTCTCTGAATAAGTGTCGTAAGTGTGTTACATTGGAAGATTTCAGTCTCCAGCTGGTTACAACTTAAACTGGGTTCGATTGCAGGACAGTTCAGGTGATATTTGTGGTGATCAAAGTGAAACTTAGACAAGGTGTTTTCCCAATACTTTTTTTTTAGTACGTCCTTTTATTTTCGGTATCGTTTCATCGATATTTCATACTCAATTACATGCTGCTGTTATAAGCATAAACAGTTGGAGAGTTCTGGAAACCTTCAAATGAAACAAAAAAAGTCTTTCTGTAAATACGTAACGTTGGGAAGAAAGTTCTTTTATTTATCTCTGCAGCTAACTTGATCCCTGTTATCACAGGTGGTGAACAGGTAAGTTGGTAAGGGAGGAAGCACAGTGCATGCAGCTAGAACCCTTTCTTATCTCCATTTCAAAACCATTATTCTGTAACTCGCATGACATTTCTGGTTCTTTTAAAGGATGGAGCGAAATGGATTGTCAGAAAATTCTAACAAACTGCAATGTAACTGAGAGCTGTAGATAAAGTGACGCAGCATCACACTGCGATAGACAGCGTACTGCCAACAGGGTAAACATTTTTGGAACAGGTATGTATTGCCTGGCCATTCTGACGTGAGCCTAGCAGTGGCCAAACCATGCCGACTACAGCTGTGTACAGAGTGTGATGTACCAAGACACCTACATCTGTGTATAACTCACTGCTCAGACTAAGCATAAAAGGGCCGATTTTTCTACCTTAACCCTCTAAACGCCGAGTTAAATCCCATCTGCCATCTGCTGGCATTATTAGGAGCTCACTATATTCTCCACGTTAGCAGTATAAGGGTTAATGCACTAAACAGGTAACAAATGTGGCAATTCATTTTGTCTGGTTGCTACATATATTCATGCGCCAATTTCTCGATGCATTGTACTTTCTTCAAGGTAAGAGGACTAAAGGTTCTGAGTAAAGGGAACTGAGGGTATTTACCAATTATAAAGGATAAAGTGAGCACGATTAATTAAGAGATGGTGAAGTTAACGAAGTGTATGTGCAAAATATTACTAGACAAATATCGCTGTACCAGACCACACCCTTTACTGACATATATGTGGAAACAGATTATTAAATTTATTAAAATATGTTACAATTATACGTGATACATGGTGGTGTATCAATTTTTAAAATACAACATAAATTGCATTTAGCCTCAGGGTCGCCATCCCAATAAAAAAATCTGTGTGCGCACCGGTCAGTTACATTTTAATGACAGTAATACACTGAATGTGTAAAGGATGCGAAATGAATTGAAATAGATTTAAAATGAAATTAAAATTAAATAAATTATCAATTCAAAATTGCAATATCGGTCAAAAAGCCAACTCGTGAAATTAATCTTGTTGCCAAAAGACAAAGTTTAAGCACCCCTGTCCAAAGTATGCAATAGCAATATGGCATCCAACAGATATATGTCTATGTAATTCATTCTGATGGCCATAATTAATTTGTTTTTGGTTTGGCAGGTGAAGTTTGGTAAAGACACAGAACATAAGGGTACCAACATAATGGGTAAATGATGTACTTTGTACGTCTAAAATTATGAACATGGAGGCTTTATGAATCTCTGAGGCTATATCTGATAAACTCAACATACTTATTTAAACATTTCTCCACAACGTATACAAAAGGCGATAAAAATGGGAGAGTAACCGATCTGTTGAACCGTACAAAGTTAGTGTAGAAATGGAAGGTGGGATGTGATTGTAGTTTGGAAAGCCTTGCATTTTAACACTGTGTTAGTGTCAATATCTGGTCTTGTACACAGTGTACAGACAGATCGGTACTTTCTGGCTAACTGCGCGCACAGTATTACATCTGCACAATCAGCCAGTTCCATTGCTACGCTATATACACTGACATTATGTCTTGTACAGCAATACAGTTGAAATGTGGCATATTTAAAATTCAACAGTGCGCTGAACATTTTATTTCTATGGCACAACAGCCCCAAATGGGTCAGGGCCCCCTCACTTTGAAGGTATCAATATCACTGACCTGAAGAGTGTGCTGAAAGAAGTAGCCCATCTGCATATTTGACTCCAGTTTGATGGACTTATTGGGCTCCAGACACAGGGCACTGGTTGCTCGTGTGAACTGCTTCTTTATGCGCTCCTCCAGACTGTTCATCAGTTGATGGAGAACAGGAGCATTTGGCACCTTCCTGGAATATATCAAATCTTATCTGAGCGACTTGGAAATGAAGGATGGCTGGGGAAAAGAAGATTATATACATCGCTATACTGTAAAGGTAAAAGTGGGACAAGAAATTTCAAATAGATGGGAGTGTGACAGGAGTGGAAAGGAGAATGCATCCTGTAAGTAAAGGGGAAGAAAAGATATTAAATTGTCATTGAACTGAGTGGCAACACAAAAATACAGAGAAAAAATTGGGGCAGTAATTGGTTGAAAATCAATAAGGAGGTAACCAGTAAGAACATAGCTAACTGTACTAAGATACTAGAATACAGAAACTTCAAGAAAGTATTATATAAGATAAAATGTGGATGGGAAAACCAAATAAATAAAAAAAGGAGAGTAGAGAAATACTGTAATAGGAACAGATTACCCAACTGTACATACACAGACACTCAATGTAAGGAACACTGCAGTAAAACTGGTGATAGTAGCAGCAGCATTGGAGGAATGTACAGACTTGAGACTTAGCAAATAAATGTTCGTTCAGGTAGCACTTACTTTCATATTCAGGAGAAACCAGTTCAAACTTTGTCCTTAAGACCAGCCTGACTGATGATTTTTGCAGTTTATTTGGGGTTCCTGCACAAAAACGTCACAACAGCACCTCCAATTAGACCAAAACCACTTACTCCCACTTGTTTTGAATTCATCATTTACCATTCATCCTATCATTCACTAACACACTGGTGACTGACAGGGTAATAAAGTAAGGATGAAATAAATTTGTCTCTCCCCACACCATGAAGGCAGACAGGAAGGGCAGAGGTAAGCTTCATTCATTCCTAACCTCAGCACTCCAGGGAGGCAAGCGCTAGCCTCATGCCTTGGTTGACTTATTGTCTGTAACAATGCTGTATGAAATTCAGAATGTTGAATGTTAGGTTCAAACCTTGCGGGTCATCATCAGAGCTGGTTTTGACCAGGAACTCCCTATCGTCCACCTAATCCATGTCCAGTGTTGACTACCCCATCTGCTGAAGATCCTGCATATCACCTGGTAAGTCAGTCAGCGACTCAGTAAACGTGCATCCCAGTGCAGGACAATTCTCATGTGCAGCCAACAATAGCAGTAGCTGTGGCAGATGACCCACTGCTTGGTAGATCCTGCTGCAGTCCACACCGGAAGCAATTCAGTGGACAGTATCACACACACACTGGTAAAACAACAGAAGCTTGTGCTAATGAACACTGCTGATTCAAATGAACAGACTATGTACAGTTGAGTGAGGCAGATGGTCAACTGCAAGGAATGCGGATTTAGAGAGAGGTGTTCCACTTGAAGGTGTGGGGTCATTATTGTATCTGACAGCTGCTGGTTGCCACTTTTGTTGGAATGTTTGTTGTATCAATACCGCCCACTCAGGTGACTGCCTGCACATACAGCAAAGTAGCAGCAACAAGTAACAAACAGCAGTTCTCAGACAAAATACTGACCGGCATTATGCCACCATCTGCCTGGGTACACTATGGGACAGAACTGTAACAGCTGGCAATCAGGTCACAATCTGAACTGCATCTGGTATGAATTGCACATCTGACTTGCCATAATTGACACAGTTACCTGTGAGCTTCACAGCACGGTGGCACAGGTTTAGTCCCATAGAGGTCCACCTAAGATTCATGGTGCACAAAATGGCAATGGGGATGGCACATACTTTTCTCAACACCCCTCTGTTTCTCCTCCATTACTTACAATTCCACCAGCACAGCAGGCTGCAACATCATGTAACTATGTCTTACCCACAGCTAATGCCACTGTCCTTCAGTGCTCACAGTGTTTGTGACTAATTGTAACTATTCAAACTGTACAACACATCAAAATCCACTTTAAATGTGAAATGCCTATTTGACTCCAAGAACTTCTGAAACACCAGTAATAATAATGTACAATAAATTAAACATCATAGAAAGCTTTTTTTATTATTTAAATACTAATATTTCCTGCAGCATGACAACATTAAATGATTCAGGAAGTCTAATTCCAAGACGCATGAAGGCAACGACCTAATTTAATAATCGGCACAGGTTTATTGAGCCTAGAACTGATCTGTACAATTGCAAGAGAGTGAAGGAAGATGCCTGCCAGACCGGCGGACTCACCTCGATTCAGTGGAACAAGTCATGAACTGTCAGAACAGCGGTATTAAAATGGGTAGTCACAAAACCCCATATACCGCAGTCTGTGAGTAATAAGAACCTACCATATTAAACTGCACAACATCCTGTCTTCTGTCTGCCTAATGACAGCCAGCACAGCAAACTCTGAACCAATACACAGCCACACAATATCTACACACATAAAATTTCAACCTCACTGCACAAGGACTGAGGTTTGCAAATATTCCTCGATTCTGTCATGAATACATAAAATGACCTGTGTCATGAGACAGTGTATGCAAGTAAGTAACTCTCATTCAATCGCAATCATTTCTTTTATTTGATGATTATTACAGTTGTTAATTTTACTCTTCTGTTCAGTTACTTGTACTGCTTGCATTCAAGACAGCCTCCACATATTTCGGTAGATGAGGTGGTGCAGTACATCAGGCCCATATGGCTACACACTGCAAGTCTGGACGCACTCAACAGTACATGTAAATATGCTACGTGATCTCCACTACACCTATACCAGCCATATAAGCCAGCCTGCTTCATCCCAGCTTCTCGGCAATGGCCTGCAGGTCAGAGATGTGGCGCAGGTGTTCATCTCGCAGCATCCAGCACATGTCTGCATCTTGCAGGATCACCTGCATGACATCATGACGCTCCACAATGTCACTGCAGTCCCTAACTGGCTGTCGGAGACAATGTGCCAGCAACCTGCAGATATGAACCATAAATAACTACATGAGCAATTCATTCAAACATGCAAAACATAATTCTGAAGTGCGATTCATAAATGGTGATAAGGTAAGGATTTAGAAGGAGGCAGCTGTGACTTAATCCAAGTAATCTTCTCATCAGTATGATAGGCCAGTGGCCCAACCAAGGTACAGAATCTAGTCTACAGCATTACCAGTAATCCTTCTTTTTGGTTACTCGTGTCCCTGTGAAGCATGACAGTGGTCCATGTGTCCTGGTACAAGCAGGTGACGATTCGCAGTACCAGATTCAGGAGGTGGATGCAGAATTAGTGCAGAGATGCCTGCAGCATCCATTCAAACATATCATGTGAGCTACAGTGTTGTTACAGTAAACTGCCCAAAGTTAAACCGATCAGCTGCCAGCTGGCACCACAAGTCAAGCATGTAATCCTTTACGGTCATAACATTTGACCACACCAACAAGATGGCATAAAATCTCCAACGAATCAAATATCTAATTACTTCATTTCATATTTCATGGCTCTTTTACACTCTTTGTATTTCACTATCAATTATAATACCCAAGCATATCAGGTTACCTCTCCTTTTGATTATAACAACTGCTCTCTTTACCAGCTCCCCTTAAAATAGTTGCTACAAATTTGTTTTACTTGTGATTGCCTTTTATGTAAAATATTATTAGCTCTTTTAAACACTGTAATTTGTCTTATCTTCTTGTGTGTTAAAACCTACAAGTATTGTGTAATCTTACAACAAGCTGTGTAATGGCACTGTCAGTGTCAATTATGAATACAAAATTTCATTCTTTTTTTCAAATTAAAATTCAAACCAAACTCTAGAAATAATGTTTCTGCATTATCAAAAGTGACATCTGAAATGTTTAGAACATATGTGTAAAATGTATATTGGGACTGTGTTTTGTTGTTTACATTTGTGTATTACATTTGTTTTGCACAGATTATCAACATCTGTATTGAGATTATTGTACAGTCATTCATTCATACTGTCCAGGTTTGATCTATAGATGTGTGTTTGTATGCATTGCCATTATTCTTGTCACACTGCCATCACACCACACTGCCATCATATAACACTACCATCACACCACACTGCCATCACACCATACTCCCATCAAACCATACTGCCACCACACCACACTGCCATCCCACCACACTGCCACCATATAACATTACCATCACATCACACTGCCATCACACCATACTGCCATCAAACCATACTGCCACCACACCACACTGCCATCACACCACACTGCCACCACACCACACTGCCATCACACAACACTGCCACCATATAACACTACCATCACACCACACTGCCATCAAAACATACTGCCTTCACTTAATATCTTACCTCTAGGTACTTAATGAGAGCTACAAGGCTGCTGCAGGCTGTGACAAGGTTCATTTCAGGCAGGGCCAGTGAGTTGTGCTGTCTATAAACAGGAGCAGGGGGTTCTGATCCTGGGATGATCCATCGATGAAAATTCTGTCTTCTTGCGCTGTGTCACCAGGACATTTGAACACTCCATAATCTGAACACAAGAAACCACAGGACACTTTACAAACAGTGAAATAGGAAACAAATTACATAAAAAAGGTAAATCTGTCCCTGTGCACAACACAGACATATATGAGGAGATGATGTATATATGTTTTCATTCTTCACCTCAGCAACTCCAGAAATGAATTAAACATTACAAAATACAATGTCTCAGTACGCTCATACATTGGACACTGTTAAAAGCAGAGCTGGCTCTAAGCGACGGTCCTGCTTCCCACCACACTAGCAGTTCTTACCTCTAGGAATGATTTAAAATAATTCAAATAGCCTTTCTGTTGTGCAGCATCCGCATTTAAGAAAAATAGATCAGTTTTGCTATGTTGTTAGAGTTTAACTTCAATTAACTGCTATGGTTACGAAAGGGCGTTCTGAATATTCGCCATGAATAACAAAATAAACGGCGGACACCCCGATTTAAATGCACTTAAAATAAAAGTCAGTAGCTAACTACCATACTGGTTTAATCTGGTACCTATGTTTGAGGTTATCAACTAGCTCACACCCACAGAAATTCACTTGCCTTACCTAAAGTCAACTGCTGAGTAGACTGCGTAGCCAAGGTTAATACTACAGTTCATATGCCGTACTTTTCTCCCCTTAATTACACTCAATGACACCTTAAAAGCCCACTAACAAAAGCGGCATGCACCAAACACAAACATGTCAAATCCACCCGCAAATTCCTGTTCCTCTTAACTTCCGTTCCTCCACCAAGGCAACTGAAGTCAGTTCATAACTGGAACTATAAAAAAATGTAATTCGAATCTTGTAAAAATTTGGTAGCAATCAAGAATGTACATAGAATGTAATACAAAATATATAAAATCTACACTTACCCTCACCGTCAAGATACTCACAGTGAAAAGTAACAGATTTGACTCCCACCTGGGTGATGCCTGTGAGCGCGCTTGCACAATTTGCAGCTGGTGCATTCAAACATTAGCCTTGAGAAAGCCGAATCAGTTTTGAAAACGCATGAGGTGTGTATTTATTGAGACATGCATTGCATTAGTAGTTTCTTGTAAAAATTTTTTGAAAGGGATACCCTAGCTGGCTTTTTTTCTTAAATGTGCCTGTTATTAGCAGTATACTTTTATTGCACATGATATACTCGAGAGTACACAGGACTTTCTGTCGCATACGTGAATATGATATATTATAAAACCACAACAATTAAACAGTTCATCCATTGCGCCAAGTCGTGTGAAGTGGTGGCACATCATGCTGTGTTGTTGGCGACCTCAAAAGTTGTATGATTCTGGGGCATTGCTTGTTAAAACACCAACAGCTGCCAGTAGAGCATGCTCACCTAACCCTAACCTTGTCTTTCTACTCATCTTTCAGAATTTCCGGACTTCAAATTAAAGGCAGTACTGAATATAGACATTTAATTTTCCACCCTTCAATAAATCAAGGTTACTGAACCGAAATCAGATATATGAAGTCATTTTGAATGGCAACAGTGACGAGGCAAAAGTAACATTGTGATGATGGAAGGTGAGGGCGGAGGGAGTGGGGGGCTGTGAAGCAGTTCTACCGAATCTGCATATAAGGTAGGCATGTCCATCCTTGCAGAGCAGCTACACAGCATGTTCCATTGCCCACATGAGTCTTAACAAGTTGAACAGAGTGGGCCAGATCAACAGACCCAACTGCCAGCAAACCTGCAATGGCCACCACCTTCTTGCCATATAGGAAAAAAGAACAATGCTGCATTCCACTTAGCAATTTTTATTGTATTTCACATAAATGATCACAACACTAGTGGTGCAAACTAATTGCTACACCCACAGCTTCTGAGATGCTCTTGATGAGGAACCTTCTTCTGTACCTGAAATAACTGAAGTTCAAATGCTTGTTTTCCTGGCAATTTCAGTACAAATCGAACACACACTGTCAGACGAACTTCAGCACCACTGGGCAACAGCAGTTCAGTTTTACATGACTTTCTAGGGCTACATGATGAAATGAGACATGTTTACACATCCTTCAATTCTCACACTTCACAGGCAATTGGAATGAAATTGGCAGGATGGAAGAAAGTTTGGACAGACTATGGAAAATACAAAAACTACTGGAAATTCTATACAGCATATTTTCAAAAGTTTACAACACTTCCAAAGATCAGGCAGCAGAAAAGTTTGTTTTTCTCTTCAAAGGAAAGGCAGTTTTCACTCAGTGTATTGCCAAGAAATACAAATGGTTTGGCATGAAAATATGCAAACTGTGCAACTCCACTGGTTACACTTACAACATCAAAGTGTACTTGAGGAAGGACAGACAATGTTCAGCCCAACACCTGACAGCAGCACATGCCAACGTGATGTAATTGCCTGTTGCAGTAAAGGGATGTTATCACAAACTGCATATGAAGATTTCTTCTGTTCCCCTCAACTCTATGATGATCTGACACAAAAAAGGATTTACTTTTGAAGGACTGTCTTTACTAAACAGGACTTTGGATGAGAGAAAATGAAACTGAATGGAGTGATAACGGGAGAATAAAAAACCAACTAGATGCCACTTATCATTTTATTGTACTTATAGGCTGAACATGTTTCAGGCACTGCTATGCCCATCATCAGGAGCTCGCGACTATAATGTTGATTACCACATTGGTCGTTTTGTTCTGTAAAGATGGAGGGGGTAGCATTAATGTAAAATTATGGTTCTTAGCGGTGTATGTTCTGTGTGAAGTTCTTTGTTGCTTGGTTGTAGCTGGTAACGTGTTTCTGTTAATATTAACAGTTGTGATCCTTTATGCGTGGTGATCGTAGTGTTCTCTTGTGTGTAGTGTGTTTCCTTAGTGGATTGGTAATTCGATATGTATTGCCTGAAACATGCTGAGCCTATAAGAATTACAATAAAATAATAAGTGGAATCTAGTTGGTTTTTATTCTTCAGTTATCATAATGATGCGCGGTCCAACAAACATCAAATGAATGGGGTGACTTTGAGAAGGGACCAGGGGTGACCTGATGGCAATATTGTGGAGGTAGAAGAGAGGCATTCATGTTGCACCGGCAGAAGGTAACTTCATTAATGAACAAGCAACTGCTATGAAACCACTAATTTTGGTAAACTGTAACTGTCACACAGGTTATTGAATAAGGTAGACAGGATGGTCAACAGCTACTTCATAAGCCATTGCACCTGTCATTGTACCAATATACTGTTTTTCCTTCTGTTAGATTTGGCCACTCTTAAACATTGAAGTGATTCTTTCTTCACGTGGCAGGAAGAAAATTTCACTGTCCCTGTGCCCATTCTGGTACCATGTTTTGAGATAAAATATGCAGTGGACACTGGTCAGTCTTGACACACATTGCTGATGGTGGTGCTGCTTATCAGCACTGTGTCAAGTACTGAGGTCATTCCATATTTTAGGAGCCTAATTTCAGAAACACCTACATCCACTTAGGTAAGAATTAAATACAGAAAAATGTGCATGGTATGGTCGTGACTTGTATTACTGTGTATAAATACAGGAGTCAAGGTTAGGTTGGGTGCAACAGTGATGTAGGTTTGAAAGGTTCACTTTCTTTTTCACATATGTCCCTCTCTCAGTGTTGCATAACCAAAACTCAGTTCATTCTTGTCAAAAATGGGAACTCAAGTTTTTGAAAATAAGTTTGTATAGCAATCAGTGACTGTTCATTAAGAACCAGACATTCAAATTATGTCATAATTTGGTAGAAAAGTAAGAGCATGAAGCTACATTGTAGCCTCCATGTAACATTCTCATAACATGCTGGTTTTGTAGAAAGAGTAAGCAGGTCCTTGTTAGGCACAGTCAATGCATATTAGAAAAATACCATTTAAATTGAATTGCGTTTAAGGAGGGAATTTCTACCGGTAGGATAATGTGTAAATATGTATATGCTGCATTTTATGACAAATATAGTGTTTTGTTTGATGGTATTACTTCATTTGTATTCAGGACTTTGTAAAGCAAAAGGATGAATCAGAATAAAATTTAGCAAATAAACTTTAAGCAAATCTGCACATTTGCATAATTATTTTTTTAATGTATGTAGAGAAACAAAGATGTTTTCTTTTGTAATATTTGTGGTCCATAAGTTTGATCCCAGGCAGTGTGGGGAACTTTTACATATAATTCCTCAGAAAAATTTGGCCCTATACATGCAGCGAACACATACTGGAGACTGGTTATACAACCCCCCCCCCATTTTCTATCCCTCATACCAAACCCCATAGCAGCTCACGCACTTTTGCTTGTCTGCAGCATCTCATTCAATATATTTGCAGCTGCTGTCCATGCTGGAGAATGCGTAATGTCTCTGAACTTGTGAATTACCCACTAACATTTCCAAGAGATGTTTGTGGCCACAGGAAACAGGCTGTAAGGACAGACATTTTATGGCATGGGTCTCCAACATGCAGCTCACAGCCACGTTGGTAAATTATGTATATACTATAAAAATAATTTAGATGGTCAGATATATCACTGTTATTTTTCCACATGCAGCCCACAAACCAACCCAAATAATGGGTATGGCCCATAGCCACAAAAAGGCTGGAGACACATGTTTTACAGCTACTATGATACAGCTGCATGACAGAACACATTTAATGATTTACAGGGAAGTTGATTCAAGAAGGCAGTTTGCTAGAGCTTGGAGACAAATAGTTGCAGCCTCTACTTTGGTCTGCTTCTTATTGGGACTTGTCACACTGGGTTTGTACTGATTGCCATTGACATGGACCTGCAATATACAAACCTTGGTAGTCACACACATCCTGCATTCTAAGTACTCTTCCAGAATGGCACTGGTAGTTTAGATAGTACCAACGTTTTGGAGGAATGTGCTACCTTCCAGTGCTATAAAGGAAAAGGCAGAAGCTTTGGTAGTGGCTAGAAAAAAGACTGGACTATACGTAAATGCTGATAAGACTAAGTGGATGGTCACGCATCGCGATCAGAATGCAAGACAAAGTCACAGTATGAAGATTAGTAGTAGTTCCTTTGAAAGGGTGGAAGAGTTAAAATATTTGGGAACACATCAAAATTATATTCAAGAAATTAAGAACAGATTGAAGTCAGCGAATGCTTGCTATCATTGGGTGCAGAATCTTTTGTCTTACAGTTTGCTATCCAAAAATATAAAGATTAAGATACACAGAATTATAATTTTGCCTGTTGTTGTGTATGGGTGTGAAACTTGATCACTCACATTGAGGGAGGAAGGTAGGCTGAAAGTGTTTGAGCATAGGGTATTGAGGAGAATATTTGGGCATATGAAGGATGAGCTAACAGGAGAATGGATGAAACTACACAATGAGGAGCTTAATGATCTGTACTCCTCACCCATTATTGTTTGTGTGATCAAATCGAGAGGAATGAGATGGGCATGGCATGTGGCGCATATGGGGCAGAGGAGAGGCGTACACAGGGTTTTAGTGGCGAAAATATAAAATAAGATCAAATTTCTTAAAACCTTACAAGATCTTACGGTACTTTGTATGAGTATTTATGATATTACTTCACTCAATGCTTCTTAGAATAAAAAATGTTTCCAACATGTAGTGTAGAGCAAATCTAAAAAGGAATATTTATTGAAAAAGCATTCATAAAATAATGTACAAATATTATAGTAGAGGCACTCACACAACCACAAAAACACACACACAAAGACACAAACACCACACATACCCACCCACCCACACACACCACACACCCACCCACCCCCCCACACACACACCACACACACACCAACACACACACACCACCCACCCCCACCCACCCACACACACGCACACACCACACACACACACACATAACACCACACACCAACACACACACACACCAACACACATACCACACACACACACGCACACAAACACACACACAGCACACAACAACACACACACCCATATACACACACACACACACACACACCACACACAACATACACACACAACACACATGCACACACACACCACACACACCCACACACACAGCACACAACAACACACACACCCACACACACACACACACACCACACACACACACACAAACACACACGCACACCACACACCCACACATACAGCACACAACAACACGCACACACCACACACACCCACACATACAGCACACAACAACACACACACCCACATAAACACACACACACCACACATACACACACGCACACACCACACACACACACACACACCATATGTTGCTCTACAATTCGGCACATGTGCCATGCATTCCAGATGATTAAGTTTACAGGCATCTAGTTCGGAATATATAATATTATTGCTTTCCTATGTCAAGGTTGTTTGCCCCAATACTACCCGTGTTGTTTCTCCCCTCCACACCCCAGTAACAACATCACGCTCCAGTAACCTCAATGACCACTTTTCATCCCACAGTAACCATAAACATCCACGCTCCCTCTACAAAGTAACGGATTTTTCTGATTCCTATCATTTTCCTTGAACTGAATTCCATCGAGGCAGATAAAACTACTGTGACAGCCGTAGGCAAAAGACAGCCAATTGACAGCATTAAGAGTGTCACTGCAGCACCAGACACAACGGTTTGTTAAAAGTGTTTTTCTGTCTGAAAATGCTTTGTTATGGGGGCTGGTTCAGCAATCTCACTGATATACAGTACAAGATATTGAAGAACGTACATTGAATATTAATTATTTTATTGCATATTGATACACAGGGTGTTTCAGATAAAGGATCTAATTAAAAATTTATTATAGTCTCACACAATTTACTTTCAAATGATAATTGGATTAAAGAAAAACTATTGTGGAAGAATGTGTGGGGGAAATTTTTTGATAAAACTAAAAGAGTTTTCTAAATTACATCACCAATTATATATGTCACATGACAGACGCCGCATAAGTCAGTTACAAACGTCAGCATTAGAAAGGTCAGTTGCTAAGCCGTTCACAGATTTTCGGTATAAAGTTGTGCATTCTTTATTGTGGTTTGGATTTGAGACAAATTTGGCTTATGGACCATGTGAAAAAGATTTGGCAGCCATATGTTGCTGGGAACTATTTACAGCAGTAACAAATGTACTTGAAAAAAATTTTGTAAGAAATGCGTCGCCTGATTCCAAAATTTTATGTAGGTGAATTCCGGCAATGTACAGGTACACAAGATATTAATGAACGTGCATTTAACTTTACAAATTGCGTGTTATGTTAAGAGACAGACTTGAACACTATAGTGATTTAGTAACACAGCTTTTAGTAGCTCAGTTTCTATAGTTAGTAACAACAGTCTGATTCTCTTCTGTCTGTAAGACACATTTGTCTAAAGTAAGTAAAGAGAACTGTGCAAGCTGTGCCAGACGCCAATAAGTCAGTTACAAACGTCAGCGTTGTAAACATTAGATGTAATGTAACAAACATTAGATGTAATGTAACAAACATTAGATGTAATGTAACAAACATTAGATGTAATGTAACAAACATTAGATGTAATGTAACAAACAATAGATGTAATGTAACAAACATTAGATGTAATGTAACAAACAATAGATGTAATGTAACAAACATTAGATGTAATGTAACAAA
>Ga0131853_10012000_pt1 | contig 15856 bp, 11 predicted proteins | sample TergutLab28metaG_FD_92764 | JGI IMG/M metagenome (GOLD analysis project Ga0131853, IMG submission 92764) | Labiotermes labralis P1 segment gut microbial communities from Petit-Saut dam, French Guiana - Lab288 P1 (version 2) (version 2) | ecosystem: Host-associated > Arthropoda: Insects >...
AAAATCAAGCTCAGGGGCGTTGTTGTCGGAAAAAAAAAAAAACAGAAAGAACCCGGGGGGGTGCCGGTCGTTTATCGCGAATTGGCCGCGGCGGGGGGGGGGGGGGGGGGGCGATGACGGACGTATGCTTATGGCTGAATGTAGGAGAATGAGGCTGAGTCTATGAAAATGGGATATAAAGAGGGAAGACCAGTATACAATAATTCAACTGCGATTCAAAGGAAGAAGAATGCGACGGCATCTTAACATAAGAAATGCAGTCCATTTCGTCCATAATCTAATTCATCAACGTAGCACTTGGAAATAGATCATACAGACATGTTGCAAAGAAAGAGTAACCGCTGAAATTTGTACAGCATTGAATATTTGTATTATACATTCTCCCATATTACGCAGGTCTCTGTAGTTACAGCGCCGTGCGTCGTCAAGTTGGCCGGTGGAGGAGACGGCCTCCAGATACTGAGGGTAGCTACTTAATATAATGAATACGTAGGAGCGGACCGCCGGCAACGACCGATTTATGACTCACTCACGGTTAAAAGTAAGATGTTCCTGTCCACGCTATGAAGGCATATAAGTGGAGCAGAAGTACAGCTCCACCTATTCTCAACCTCAGCACTAGATGCAGGTGAGTGGTCAACTTCACGCATCGGCTGCTTTACCTCCGGGAAAGAACCCCGGTACTCACTGAACGCCAGGCCATAATGCCATTTGCACGAATGTAATAGGGCGTGGGTGAGATGCACAAAAGAACGGAGTAAACAGTACGTGGAGTTAAAGTTCCTGTGTTTCCCGACAGCGACAATAAAAGTCGGTGTCCACGCGCTTATTAAACATCACACCGCGCAACCTTTTGCGGGAATGGCGGTACAGACCCACATATTGTTAATATGGGCACTTGATGGAGATGGGTGATCAACCGCACGCTCAACCGCCGCCTTCTCTCCGGAAAAACAACCGCCAGTGTCTGTTTAAGAAGTGGCTGGACGAGTCCAGAGCCGCTCTGGATGCGACAGCAAAGAGGGAGATCCTGCCTCTGCAGCGAAACGAAACGCCAGAACACAGCCCGTGCTCTGGTCTCTATAAACAGATGTACTCCGACTCTTGCCGCTTCTCTAGCAGTTGCGATTGTACTTCTTCATTTATACAGCTATGCGTCACTTGACGGGGATACATTCTGAGAAACGCGTCTTGTGAAAACGTCATAGAGTGTACTTACACAAATCTAGATAGTATAGCCTACTACACACCTAGGTTATACGGTACAGCCTATTGCTCCTAGGTTACAAACCTGTACAGCATGTTAATGTACTGAATACTGTAGGCAATTGTAACACAATGGTATTGTAGTGTTATATTATTATATTACAATATTATGGGACCACTGTCGTATATGCGATCTGTCGTTGACAGAAACGTCGTTATGCGGCGCAGAGCTGTCTTCTCAGCAAGGAGGGTGATAATGGTTTTCAGTCTCTAACATATACATCATTATGATCCTTAGAGCATTACTACGTTCGTACGCGAATCTTCGGTTTGTCACAGCGTCACGGCTGAGGACTCAGTTCTTGTGGAATATAACGCCGCGTCACTGGGTAATCGGTTCCCAGTGTTTCGGATAGATATACTGCCTTCGTACCGTTACAGAGTAATTGATTCCCGACGTTTCGAAACAACGCAAGACCTTCAAAACACTGGTATACACCATACGACACGCCGTCACATTACCAGAAAAACACAGTCCTCAATCAAAACTATCCTTCGAGTTTATCAGTTTCTGCAAGTTCAATACGCCCCTTCAGAGATGCCGCCGTCGCCTGCAATGTTTGCTTAGGTTGAGCATTATTTCTATTACGGATCCTGCGGTATGAACTCCGAATCACACGGACTTCACAATACAAGACTATCCGCTAATATCAAATACATCCTCCTGTTTGAAAGCGATGGACGAGTACCAGGACGCGTACCAACGAGTTGTGGGCCTTGCGATATTTTCTGTACAGAAAGCATTAAAATCGCAAAGAAGTTAAAACTAAGTAATGGAGAACAGGCATTTAATAAGCACACATCGTAACATCGAGAGGGTAGAGAGGGAGAGGTGATTGGCCTGCTGCGCCCGTCTCTCTTTCGACGAGAAACCACGTTACAGTACACTTTGCGGAAGTATGCGTACTTTGGTTCAGTTCAGGTCAGCTGACGAATCATTGTCACGTGACCTCCTAGAAGATGACACGAGTTGAGACGTGCAGAAAGAAAAGGCATGATACAGTTGGCTCTACTGCTGTGCAAACACATAAAGAGGCTCTGTAACTGCCTCTCCACTGCAGTGCTGCAACCAGAAGTCGCACTGCAGTTGCCTGTACTGCCGTGTTGTGCCATAAATTCGTGTTACAGTTGGCTCTACCCGTTTTCCTGTAATGCGAAAGACAAGAGATCATTGACTATTCTTACGCTGTAACGAGATTTCATAATAATTAAACATTTTATTATCCAACTAAAACACAATATATAATATGTAGATACAATCAAAATTATAAAATATTTAAAAGTGCTCCAACATGTTTCGGATCACAGAGGATCCATCATCAGGGAGCCTTGTACAGTGCTTGGCTAAAAATTACAAGCATGATTCTGTGTGTGTGTGTGTGTGTGTGTAGTGAACTACACACACACACACACACACTCAACGGTCAAGAATATGCTGCCGTAACACCGAACTTGTCCATGTCAACGGACACGATAGAATCAGGGCATGAAATCGACCATCTACCTCCGTTCGGTACAGATGTGGAGCTGTACCTCTATTAGTACATACATTTTCGAGTAGAAGCGGTTATTTAAACACAGGAGAAAACTGCCTTAGCTGCACAGACCAAGACGAAAGAGTGGTGGTGGCTTACGAAAGATGTGGAAGGACAATTTGTGGCCTGTTGTTAATGTGCGAAGTTGAAGCGTATGCTTGAAACGACTGTAAAATATTGCAGAATAAAAAAACAGTCAGGAAACCGAACTTCAGACTAAGACAAGAGTGCTGACCGCAACTGTGGCAACAATGTACCCAGCAACTGCATCAACACTGTACCCAGCAACTGCAGCAACACTGTACCCAGCAACTGTAGCAACACTGTACCGTTACCCCAACTGTAGCAAAACTGTACCGTTACCCCAACTGTAGCAACACTGTACCCAGCAACTGTAGCAACAATGTACCCAGCAAATGCACCAACACTGTACACAGCAACTACAGCAACAGTGTACCCAGCAACTGTAGCAACACTGTACCGTTACCCCAACTGTAACAACACTGTACCCTTACCGCAAATGTAGCAACACTGTACCCAGCAACTGTAGCAACACTGTACCCAGCAACTGTAGCAACAATGTGCCCAGCAACTGGATCAAAACTGTGCCCTTACCCCAATTGTACCAACACTGTACCCAGCAACTGTAGCAACAATGTACCCTTACCGCAAATGTAGCAACACTGTACCCTTACAGCAATTGCTGCACCACTGGACCCAGCAACTGTAGCAACACCACCTAGCAACTGTAGCAACACTGTACCCAGCAACTGCAGCAACACTGTACCCAGCAACTGTAGCAACACTGTACCCAGCAACTGGAGCAAAACTGTACCCTTACCCCAACTGTAGCAACACTGTACCCAGCAAATGTAGCAACACTGTACGCAGCAACTGTAAGCAACAATATACACAGCAACTGCACCAATACTGTACCCAGCAACTGCAGCAACACTGTACCCAGCAACTGTAGCAACACTCTACCGTTACTCCAACTGTAGCAACACTGTACCCTTACCGCAACTGTAGCAACACTGTTCCCAGCAACTGTAGCAACACTGTTCCCAGCAACTGTAGCAACACTGTACCCACCAACTGTAGCAACACTGTAACCACCAACTCTAGCAAAACTGTACCCAGCAACTGCAGCAACACTGTATCCAGCAACTGTAGCAAAACTGTGCCCAGCAACTGTAGCAACACTGTACCCTTACCGCAACTGTAGCAACACTCTACCCACCAACTGCAGCTACACTATGCCCAGTAATTACTACCGCAATCAGTAATTCCGACTGTTGAACGGCAAGTAACTTCATGACAACATCGTGCTTTCGTAAAATTTATTTACTGTTCTGTCAAATACTCTGTTCACGTATTAACATTCTTGTTTAATTTTATTTTCAATGTGGCTGGTCTTAATTAAAAACCGACCGTAATAACAGGCCTGGTTATAGTGTTAAGATCACCATAATGAAAACGACTATCTCGCAATTCCTTTTAAATTTCCAGGGACATAAACAAACCGCATAAGCAACATGTGTGGGCCGGGACAGCGCAGTCGGTGTAGCGACTCGCTACCGGTCGGACGGTCCGAGGATCCAACTCCGGTAGGCGGTGAGATTTTCCGCACCCGTCGAGACCGGCCCTGGGGCCTACTCACCTCTCCTGTAACAATGTGTAAAGGTAAAGGCAAAGTTCACTCTAGAACAGGCTACGAAGGCCCCAGAGTTTGAGCAGAGATATAACTATACTCTTTCTTTAACCTCGGCGCTAGATGGGGTGTGTGGTCAACGCCACGCCCGGGCCGCTTTACCCCCGGGAATGACTCGGTACCCATTATGTAGGAGGCTGGGTGGGTTCCAGGGCCGTTCTGGACGGGTACAGTAAATCTCTCCCCCCCACCGGGGTTCCATCCCTGGACCGTCCAGCCCCTAACGAGTCGCTACACCGTCTGCGCTATCCCGGCCCACATAACAGAATGTGTACCGGGTCATTCCCGGGAATAAAGCGGCCAGTGTGTGGCGTTAAACACCCGCCCCCATTTAGCGCCAAGGCTGAAGAAAGAGGAGAGCTATATGTTTCGAACAACTCTGTGCTCATCATCAGGAGGTCAAATTGTATTAACACAGCATATGGTATAGTATTCTGTCAGTGACCGTACGGTGTGCAGGTTGAGAAGTTCCTTCTCAACCTGCACACCGGACGGTCACTGACAGAGAACACTATACCAGATGCTGTATTAATATAATTTGACCTACTGATGATGGGCACAGAGTTGCTCGTAACATGTAGAGGATTATAACAATAAAAAACTAATTATATAACCTAACTGTGCATCAAGATGATCATTTACCCACAATCGTACCAGGATGCACAGTCAGCAAAACATAAAAAACGAAACACCTGTCAATAATTATTCACAAATTTTTGTAAAATTCATCAAATCCATAGACTTTACATTTCTCCAGTGACACCTTACTATAAAAGATAGGCAGATCTCAGAGATTTATGTTAATATCATTAATTGTAGATAGATCTAGGAGATTGTATATTAATATTATTAATTTTTATTTTAGACGCCAAAATATTATTATTGATGTTATAATAAAACTTCACAATAATTTTGTTATTATTAAATGTAAAAGTTTATTGTACAACTAAAGCTTAGGTGACGCAAAGCACTTAGTACTAGTCTGTAATGGGGCATGCTGTTAATAAAAAAAATATCAGCAGCCCTACACACCAACAAAGTTCCTTCTTAAGAGAGATACTAAGTTACCAATTTACGCCACCCTTCTTGGATTAACAGATTTCTTCGAACACTTCGTGACGAAAACACTTGCAATTCTTCCCAGTAAGCAAACCTTTTGGAACAATTACATTCAGTGCCAAAATGTGTATGCCTATTACAAAACTTAAATAAAAATCATATTTCAATATCAGATTGGCCAACACGTCTATTTTCAAAATATGAAATTTCGCGCCCACCTCAACAGTTTGCGCGCCCCTGGCAGATCCTCCAAAGCGCTTCTTCACGGACGCCAATAATGTAACTCCAAAGCAGCACGAACCTTCTTAGAAAGCTAGTAGTTCCTCAGCTAATAAAAAATTCCCCGCATTTTATGGAACCCGGAAGGTCAGCACGTTCACAATAGCCTCTCGCCTGTCCTTATTGAGTCACATCAATCCAGTCCACGCACCCGCAAACGATTTAACATCCATTTTAATATTACCCTCCCATCCACCTATAGGTCTTCCAAGTGGTCGCTTTCCTTCTGGTTTCTCCCCGATACATGCTACATGCTCTGCACAATAATGAGGCTTCTAAGTAGAGTCTCTCCCAGTCCCCTGTTACCTCGTCCCTCGTAAGCCCAAATATCTACCTCAGCACCATATTCTCGAGTTCGCCCAGCCTATGTTCTTTCTTCTACGTGGGAGGCCCAGCTTCATACCTTTGTAAAACAAGACAAAATTATAGTTTTAATTATCCTGATCTTTATATTTTTGGAAAGCAAACGGGAATACAAAAGATTCCCGGATTTCAATATTATGATGATGATGATGATAATTGCTATGCCAAAGGCTGTGTAAAATTATTTAAACTATCCCATTACAGGTCTGGACAGACCCTTAGGGCTGAGGCTGCCAGAATTTCTAGACAATCGCCACATCAAGGTGGCCAGATGTCAGCACTACACACCGGCCGGCTTTATCCCCCAAGAGACATTCCTGGTGGTCATTTCTGTCAAAAGGTGAGCCGACGCATAATAATATGCGCGTATTTCTTATCCCTCCTATGCGCTCCACATGGCCCGCCCATGTAATCCTCTTTGATTATCAAGGACAAAGGTATGGCAATAAGAAAAAAGAACCCGAGTCACAAATGAGATGTGATGTTCTGATGAAACGCGGAAGGAAAATTTTTACACGTCACGACGACTCCGCAGTGACATATTTGCTGTTTGTTGAACAGAGTGAACATGGTTTAAAACTTTGGGATAATTGGATTCGTGAGGTGAGCGAACCCAGTCTAGTTACTGCAGTGCAAACAACGGGTGTCCGAATCACGGATTTCTGCGAGAGGAGAGAAGTGGGTGGGTGGGTGCATTGCAGCCGTCTGAGTAACGCTGGCTATCGAGTACAGCGTACGGAACTTCTGACATGGGAATCAGAGCTCAGGTGTTGGATACGGGGCATCGGGGTCAAGATCCTCTCTGTCTGTTATCCTGCACAGACCCGTAAGCGTTCAAGGATCATGTTCCGTCGTCTATGCTGCGTGCACTTACGGTGTACTCGCAGTTATGCATCATTTTTGTTTGTTTGTTTGTTTTAATACCTTTCTGCTCCACAGCTTTGACGGGGACTTTGAACGTTGGAAGAACCTGCATAGCGTACTCGCTATAGGCTACGGGATGGACGATTCGGGGTTGGAATCCCGGCAGTGAAACGAGACTTTTTTTTCCAGATCGTCCAGACGGGCTCTGGGGCTCATCTAGGCACCTATTCAATGGGCAGCTGAAGCGGCAGGGTCGTGATTATGACCACTCACTTCCATCTAATACCGAGGTTAAGAATAAGTGGAGCTGTACCTCTGCTTCACCTATATGCCCTCATGGAGTGGAGACGGACGCCTTCACACTTTTATCTTTTTGCTTATAAAGGATGGGATCCAATGTTGTAATAACTAGCTTCTCTTTCTTTTGCAGACTGAAGGGCTGTAATGCCCGAAGAAGAATGAGGAAGAAGAGGAGGAGGAGGTGGAGGAGGAGGAACGAAGGAGGGGGAGGTGGAGAATGAGGATGAGGAGGAATCAGAGTGACCGTCACGATACTGCGCGAATTGATTGCAAGAAGAGGGCGAGGTAAGGAGCACTGGGAAGAGACGATCGAGGATTCCGTTCTTCTGGGAAATGACGTTGCGTCAATGGATAATCCAACACAGACGTTCGAGGCAGCGTAGTCTCCTCACATTCAAGGGTCGATAACCTCGAAGATGAAAACACTGCACTGCTTCTAAAATTCGGGGTCCGGTTACCAATCGACACGGCGTCATATCCCAGAAGAACGGAAACCACAACTAAGCCGCCGAGAAAACTTCAGAATTCGAAGACACAGTTCTTTGGGGGCCTCATAATCTTTCTGTATGATGCTACTGGCGAACACAAGTCCGCCAAGAATCGAAACCAGGTTTTCCAACCAGTCGACCGCCAATCGCTAAGTGAGCTTACAAAGCGCCTTTCCCACACAGTAGCATGCGTAGTTATTCAGCCACACTACATAAAGATCGCCTTGTAACGAATATTTTTAAATTACATTGTTCCGCATATAAGCTGTAACAAGGGTTCGGCAGGTACTGTTTGGTGCCGCCTTTCTTTTTGTGTCCCGCTTATCCATACAACTACTTACTACGAGCTGATCGCGCCTGGTTACGACGCCGGTACGTGACGTTTCCAGTGACCGGGGTAAGGTTACTACATAGACTCAAGACAATAATTCCTACTGTCAACACACACTACACTAATATCAACTTCGCTTAACGATCCGCACTGAGCCGAATATTATGAGAACGATCCCATCAAGGAGCGAGATGCATGTCGTATTAGCATGCATCTTGCAGGCGAAATTTTAGTTGGACTGCCTGGAGGAAACAGGTCGCTGGCGAGACACAGGCGTAGGTGGGAGGTTATTGAAATAGACCCTAAGTGTGGTGTGAGGATGTGGATTTGACACTTTGACCCGGGATACGGTTCCACTGTGAACCTCTTGTGAATACGTGCCCAGGGCAGCCGAACAGGGATTCCGGGCCCAATGAAACTATTTATTTCGGTCCCCCGCCCGTGCAAGGACGTACCGGCGATAAATCAAAACATTCGGGGGGGGGGGCCTGCCCCTCTTCCGGACCGGCGGGCCCCGCTAATTCATACCGACTTACTCCCCTCTCGTCGATGTGAGTGGGCGTGCGCGCGCGCGCTTGTGTGTATCATAACAAACCAAGATTCCACAAAAGGAGAGGTATTCATTGGTCACTTGGCAAATTATCATTTTCTTAAGGAATTGATACAAGCGATTATTCTGTCTTTAGAGACTACACAGTCAACGCCTGCACCGGCCTCAGAGTCGCCCGACAACTGTCTCCTTCGTCTTCCGCTATTATTTCAATGATTCCGCAAATCCGCGACATCACTTCTGCCACTAGGTAGTCAGGATATGTTCAGTCAGCCTCCAGTTGCAGATAGTGCAATGGCATAGTCACTAAATAATACAATGCGGTAAATTATAGACATATTCACCATTTTGTTCCGTTCAAATGATGGTTCATCATAATCCATTAACAAGAATGCAAAGGAACGATACAACCGAGAGATCACACCTGATACGCTAGAAGTACTACTCTTCCCTCCTCTTCTTCTTCCTCCTCCCCCCCCCCCCCTCCACCCGTACAAGCATGTTTGTAGCGCTACAAATAGCAGCGTGACTCAGCGAACAATTGGTTGCAACGATCGGACTCTTTCCAGGCAGCAGCGCTTCAGTTTCTCGAAGCGCTACAAACACTGTCGGTCGTCACGTCCCCGCCACCAGTAGTACCACTCTGACGCGCCACAGTCGTTGTGCCGAGTGTTCAGTCGCGCTACCTCTTCGAACAGTCTACACCCTTCTGGTCTGCTGTCCATTCTGAAGGCGTTTTCTTTTCTTTCTGTAGAATAAATCATAACTTTGGGTCTGAATTATTTATTACAAAGGATGGAGCCCGTCCCGCTATACATATATGTGCATCGGAGAGTGATAAGATGGAAAACGTGTCATTAATACGGCACAGGGCTGGGTAACTTCAATACGCAGGAGAGCCACATAATTCGTTAAGGACTGCCGCACGTGTGTATACATATATGGGTTGGTATGGGGTGGGGTGGGGGTGGGGGGCTGAATTCACTAGACTAACGTTATTTATCAACAATAAGCTAGTCTTAAAGTTGGGTTAAACGACAAGGCAATAAGCATTATTAACTTTATAAAACACAAAGAAATATTCGTTTACTGTGTGCTGTCTTACAAGTAATGAGTTACAGTTTGTAATATTATATGTGCAATGAGGTTGCAATATTACGTACTGCAGATCCACAATATTATGTTTGTTAAATTATGTTACTGAAACCATTCAGGTGACCGAGCCCCCCCCCCCCCGGTCAGCTCTGAATTACACTGTAGAACGCGCCGCATTCCTGTCTTCATTTCAACAAGCGTTCTGTCTGTCATTTATGTTTCCTTTCCTTTCCTTTTTCTTTAATTTCTTGTATAATACGTATGCCTCCTTACAACCTACATTTCACAACTCGAGCTGACCGAGGAAAGTGTGTGTTCGACACACACACACACACACAGGGCCCCAAATGCTATAATCTCCTTCACCTGATGAGGCAATGGGACTGCAGTGGCAGTTAGAGACTGGCAGAAATTCTCCAGAATCCTATCTCTCCACCCCCGGTTCGTTCCTTGCACAGTCACTATAAGCGAAATTGTGTCGATAAAACGACATGAGGCGATACTAATGCGCGAGACACACTAACATTATGAGTACGATGTCTCCATGTCACCACAGCATACATCGTTTACGATGCATAAGAATCTCGAAACCTCAACAATGAGGCATAGGCCCATTGGGGCTGTCGAGTCCGTGAAAAAGGGGTTGGGAGGTGGGGACGCGGTGGCAAGCACTGGAACTGTTGGCTGATGGTACAAGGTGTTTCCAGCTTTTCGACTATCCAGCTGTATTCACACTGTCATACTCTACATGGACATGGTGAATGACATGTCATAATGTCAGTATTGCAATTTTCAAACAAGTTAAGAATGATTTGGGGTGGGGGGGTCATATTCTAAAGTCGGGTTCTCACAACCAATGCTTCTCACAAATGCTCCAATAACTGTCCATAATGCACCTAGCCTGTTGACATAATAAGCACTCTGCGCATGCGCTGACGTTGGGCGGATCAGCGAGTCAAGAGAATTTCTATGTGATAAGCTAGACAACAGAAGTAACGAACGATATTTGCCAGATAACGACCACAGAGAAATGAGTCGTGGTAAAACCAGTTTAGACTTACGTGTAGACTTAATCACTGGAGAGTCCTTTGACTTGCGTCACATTTACAGACAGTGGGAAACGAACAGGTGGCCCACATATACAAGGGCACCGTTCCCACTACGTGTAAATTGTCCACAAGTGACAAATGTTTGTCAAAATACATGTCGTGGAAACGCGACTGGTCGTCCTATGTCTCAAGCAAGCTCAAATAGGGTGCTATTGCCTTTTGCAATAAACTCTCAGAATTATACCATAAAATTCGGTGTCGACGCGGTATAAACACAAACGTAACTATACAACATAAACCAACAAATTGCACCTTTTCTAAATTAATATTTTGAAAGTGTATCCGATACAGTATTGAGCACACTCTTTCACCTAAAAGACTGCTTAAACTGACGCACGCAAAAAAAAATGTACCATACCTGTCTTCCTGAAGCTGAACCCTCGGGCTCGAAACATTTAGAAGACATAATAAAAACTAAAATTAAAATATTAATTTAGAAAATGTGTATTTTGTTGGTTTATATTGTATAATTATATTACGAGGGTGAGTCAAATGAAAACCTTAAATATTTTGTATCCCGTAATTTACTGAACACAAAAGGTACACAATGACTTCATGTTTCCATGTAGTCTCCATTGCTTTCCCATACAAGTGTTCCAGCGCTTCGGAAGTGCATGGATACCTCTAGAAGAATATTCTTTTGGCTGAGAGGGCAGCCGCTCGTGCACCGCCTGCTGCACCTCTTCGTCGGACCTGAAACACTTGCTTCCCATCTTTGAGCGGTCCAAAGACATGGAAGTCACTGGGTGCGAGATCTGGCGAGTACGGCGGATGTGGAAGACACTGGAAGGACAGATCTTGGATTGTTGCAACAGTTGAACGGGTAGTATGGGGACGAGCATTGTCATGTTGTTGCGAAACACCTGTATTGAGTCGTCCACGTCGTTTGGAGTTGATTGTAGGACGCAGGTCATTCTTTAGGAGATCTGCATACGTTGCACTGGTCATAGTGTTCCCCCTGGACATGTAGTGCTTCAAAATTACCCCTCGTTCATCCCAAAAGAGAGTCAGCATAACCTTTCCCGCAGATGGTTGTGTGCGGAATTTTTTCGGTTTTGGTGAGGGAGTATGGTGCCATTCCTTGCTCGATTTCTTGGTTTCCGGCTGCTGGTAGTGGACCCAGGTTTCATATCCCGTAACAATTCTTCCTAGAGAGCCATCACTTTCTGCTTCAAAGCGTTTCAGAAGTCCCTGGCAGGCATCAGCACATCGTTCTTTCAGTTCTGTACTCAGCTGGCATGGCACCCACCTTGCATACATTTTGTGGAACTGATGAACATTATGGACGATATGGTGTGCTGATCCATGCCTCATATCCAGATGTGCGGTTATTTCATTCACTGTTACGCGGCAAGTTTCCTTCACGCTCGCTTCAACTGCTGCAATGGCCTCTGGTGTCACTACCGGGTGTGCCTGAACAGGTCAAGGAGAGTCTGCTACAGAACTAATGCCGTTCATGAACTTCCTAGTCCACTCGTACACTTGCTGTAGTGACAGACATGCATCACCATACTGAACTTTCATTCGTCGATAATTTCGATGGGGTTCACTCCTTAACTACTTAAAAAACGGATGACAGAACGCTGTTCTTCTTTGGTGCATGTTGCAAGCGGGGCCGCCAGCTTTACACTACTACTGCGCCGTAGTGTTGCAATCCTGCATCGTATTGCCACCTGTCGGCCACTCTTCAAACCATCAGTATCATTGTTGTCAACTTACAAGACAATCGAGCTGTGTTTCGAATTTTTAACGCACTTTTAAGGATTTCATTTGACTCTCCCTCGTACAATGCACGGTGCAAAAAGAAAGAAAGAAAGAAAAAAAATACTAGCAACCAGGTGCCCATTGTACAGGAGGCTGGGTGGGCCCCAGGGCCGGTCTGGACGGGCGGAAAATGTCGTCCCCACCGGGATTCGATCCCGGAGCGTCCAGCCCGTAGTTCAGTCGCTATACCGACTGAGCTACCGGGCCCACACACATGCATATACTTTCCATATTTTCAGGGACAGCCCAACATAATTTATATACATGCATGAAAATGTCTGCAGATTGGTTAACTTAACAATCTACAAAATACGCTACAACGCGTAGGCCAAATTTAGTACGCAGATCGTTACGTCTATTTCGAAAATACAGACCTCGAAAAAGTCTTACACTTGAAGCAAACATGTGTTGATGTGGCATTCTTTACGAATGTATGATGTAAAAAATGAAAGCATCAACACCAAGGAAGCTGCGGGAAGATAAACTGAAAAAAAAAACTCGAAAAAAAGTAAACCTGGAAATTTTATAAAATAACAGATAAATCTACATTATATATATATATATATATATATATATATATATATATATTTTTGAACATAAAATGGGTGTTATTTAACTTTCTCTACAACTTTTACCTGAAGCATTTCTCATTCTAAGAACTGGGTGAGAGTTGTTCAAAATTTATATTGGTCTTCAAGTAAAGTACCCACTATTCTTGTCAGATTTTAATGAAACTTTTCTATGAACAGATTTTCGTGAAATGCCCGAATATCAAATTTCATAAACATCCGTACAGTGGGAGCCCAGTTTTCCATACGGACAAACGGAGAGACATGATGACAAAGTTTTGTCAATTTTTAGGAGAGTTCGCAAAATTGCGAAAAGCGACTCCTAGCTTCATCATGTCTCTCGCTCTGTCCTCATGGAAAACTCGGCTCCAACACGACGGATTTTCATTAAATTTTGTATATGAGTACTTTTCGAAAATGTAGACGCGTTTGTCCTGTTTAGTTGCATTACCTCACATTCCGTACGATTTACAGTGATACCTCGGCTAACGAGTGACCCTGCTAACGAATTTTTCGGCTAACGAAGATTTTTTCGCTGTTTTCCGGACTCGGCTAACCAATGCTTTAGTGGATGCGCGCGCTAACATAAAGCAGCAAACATGAACGGTCGGGCCATTCCAGGAGCTTATCTTCTCCGTCTGTATGTGTGTTTCGACTAACGAATGTGATTCCGGAACGAATTATCTTCGTTAGCCGAGGTATCACTGTACAGTACAAGTGCATTAGGCACAATATGTATATTCATCCTTCTTAAAACGTTATGTTAAAAAAAATTCTTTCTCTGGCAGATGTTTAGCGTGTCACGCGTTAGAGACGGTCATGGAGACGCACATGCGTCTTCATATAGAGCGGGGTTTCCCAGTCAGATTTCCACAGAAAAAATCAGAGGTCCCGCCTGAAATCGTGCAATAAATATATAAGCATTTCAAAATACCGTGACAAATTCCAAACATACCTTGAAATATCACTGGAATTTTTGTACGACGATCGACAGTACTGGAGTAACTTCCGTGCTCTACTTTCTCTTCGTTTTGTGTCCTGTAAACGTGTACAATGGTAGGAGTTCCTAGGGACATTAAGAACTGTTGTAAAGGTCCCTCCATAGAAGAAAGGCTGTGAAAGACTGACATAATGTGTCCATTATTTTTGTTCGATTGTAATCAAAGCTTAAGACTGCCAACAAATTTGATACAACCTGCAATACTAAATATGCAAAATTCATTCATATGCTCTGAGAGCTTTTATATGCAGAAAGCCGGACATATACGACAAAACAGGTGGGTTTCTGCATATTTTGATTGAAAAAGTCAGAATTTAAGATTACGGATGGAATTAAACATGTATCCTACGACGAACGTACAGAAAACTGCTCGAAAAACTCCTGTAAGGTCTAGGAAGAGTGTCATCCCCGTTGTGTGTGTGAAACTTGGAAAATTATATGTAGTCAAACACAATTGTGTCACATGAGGTGTATTTAATGACTATATAATGGACAACTACATGTTTCGGCCTGTACTGGCCATCTTCAGGTTGTCTTAGGGGAACTTAAGATCTTACAGTAAGATCTTAAGTTTCCATAAGACAACCTGAAGATGGCCAGTACAGGCCGAAACATGTAGTTGTCCATTATATTGTTATTAAATAGACCTCATGTGACACAGTTGTGTTTGACTACATACAATTTTCCAAGTCCTGTAAGATCTCCTACTCACCGCACTAAAACCAACAGCAGAATCCAACACACGCACTGCAGTACCAACCAAATGATACAGAGCAGTACAAAAAACAATGAAAAATGAAAGCGAAGCCAGAGAAGGCTCAATAAAAATGCATACCCTACTGTTCATGAAACGTAACAGTGGAATGATGTTTGAACCTGTAGTCCGATATGAATACAGATCAGCGCTGTTGTTCCGGGAAAACAAAGTAATTGAGGGTATTTATTGTAAGTAAGAACAGTCAGATACAAGATCTGCTGAACACGGCCGCAAGGTACTTGGTGTCAACCTATATATATATCTCCAGCATGAAGGCACATACCACATCCCAAACGATAAAACAAATATTTCGCAGCATACTGAGTAACAAACTTCGACACTAACTGCACGAATCGAGGCATCAACTACACCAGTGGATGCCAAGGTGTCCCTCCGGATCCCAAGAGAACCGCGACCAGTTCCCAGGGTATCCATGGATACATTTCTGTAATGGCTCCTTTTGAAGTTTACTCATTTTTTAATTAAAGAAATAATGCTTTGTTAAAAATAATTGAAGAACGTCTTCAAATGGCGATATGTTTATTTCTTACGACCGTTAGAATATCTAACTAAGAAACATCCTCTACCCACGATGGCAGCGACAATTATTTTAATTAAGGCCAAATCATGCGATGCTTTGTTACGTATTCTACTGCTTTGTTACGCATTAGTATCTAAAATCAGTTCGGATATATAAATTCTTAATTCTGAATCATCATCATCATCATCATCATCCTCCTCCTCCTCCTCCTCCTCCTCCTCCTCCTCCTCCTTCTCCTCCTCCTTCTTCTTCTTCTTCTTCTTCTTCTTCTTCTT
>Ga0131853_10012002_pt1 | contig 15855 bp, 10 predicted proteins | sample TergutLab28metaG_FD_92764 | JGI IMG/M metagenome (GOLD analysis project Ga0131853, IMG submission 92764) | Labiotermes labralis P1 segment gut microbial communities from Petit-Saut dam, French Guiana - Lab288 P1 (version 2) (version 2) | ecosystem: Host-associated > Arthropoda: Insects >...
TCCATCTCTTCCTCGGTCGTCCTATGTTCCTTCGTCCTTTCGGTTTATATTGTAGTGCTTGTTTTGGTAGTCTGTTTGTGTCCATCCTCTGTACATGTTGTAGCCACTTTTTCTGGTACTGTTATATTTCCTTTACTTTGTTCTGTGCAGGCGAATGTCCAGCGCGTTAAAACTGGGCCCATTCAGCTAAGGGAGCACACCCCTACAGAAAAGCATGCATGTCTAGAGGCATCAAGGTGGCAGCCCCACCACTAGACTCACCCTGCGACGGGCCGGTAACCTATCCAGGGGACACCAAGATACTCGAAAAATTCTCAAAAAGAAGAAGCGGACCGACACTCAATATGACAACAAGGCCAGATTTGACGGACAAAGATTTGGGAAACTAAAAGTAGCCACATGGAATGTGAGGGGAATTGCGGAGAAAACGGAGGAATTACAAACAGAACTGCTGAAAAGGAAAATAGACATTGCCATTATAACAGAAACAATATAACAATTAAATTTTATATTTATTGATTTCTTGTTAGAATGATCTTAAATGCTGAATATTTTCATGAAAGTCGACTTCACGAGATCTTTTAAAAACTTAACTGACAGAGCGTCAGTAAGATGTGTAGGTTACGGACTGGACAACCACCGAACGGGGGTTCGATTCAGGGCAAAAGAATTATATCTTCTTCTTCCTAAGTGTCTAGACCGGCTATGGAGCTCACCAAGCCTCGTATTAAATGGGTACGAGGATACTTCCCTGGGTGTAGAAGTGGCCGGAGCGTGAATTGACCATTGTTCTCCTTCCACGGCTGAGTGTAAAGATGGACGAAGCTGCATCTCTCTTCGTCCCCGTGCCTTCCTAGCGAGGACGTGGTCAATTTATAATGCTTTATCCTGAACTGTCAAAATTTGAAGACAAAGATTCCCTTTCTTAGCAGATTGTGGAAGCATTGTTAGAGGTTTTGTGAGATTTTATGTTGAATATTGTGGCTGTGATTACAGGATCTAACGTCATGTAGTTTGTTCGATATGAACTGACCTTTTGGAGTAACCTGCTGCCTCTGTCTGCGGGGTGAAAGAAAGGAATTACTTTTACTCGACACAAAGGTACCTGTTTAACAGGCTTTCACGGTGTCGCATTGTAGCAGCACTGTTAGTTCTGCAAATGTCTCTGAAGGTCATAGAAATAAAGAACAGTTTTTGTTTCAGTGAAAAGAGTATCTTGCCACGAAACATAAATGTTTATTTCGGTTTAACGACACGTGAAAGAAAAATACCGTCAGAATGGTGTGGATTAAGTACAGGATGTAATAAATGCGTCTAAACTGTTTGCTGAAGACAAAGGAATGGAAGACATCGGAGATTAATTAATAATTCAGTTACAAGGAAGAGAGAAAGAGAACAAGAGAACGTCGACTGCAAGATGGCGCTTAATAACGCTGGAGGGGAAGACAGATGAAGAGAAATACCAAGAGCAGAGAAACGTGATTCGATTCACATCCGTACAAACAGGCTGTGTGGTAAAACCAAAAGCTAACCAATGTCGTGACGCACCTTATGTCGGGAAAGAAGAACCTGATTTGCCACACAGTTTTAACACTTCCCCACAGATGGCTGCACAGTGGAATTCTTTTTTACGGCCATAAATAGCCTTGGTTTACCTAATTTTGTGACGCATTTGGGGCTTCGTGCCATAAAACCTACAAAATTATGTAGAGTTTCTCTGCCTAAAAATGACGACAAGGGAACCGTACTCAGACAGTATCACAGCGTCCAGCAAAACGTGGAACCCGATCACAACTGCAATGCTGCAGAACGAACAATGGCGACGTCTGCTTGGTAGCTGTACGTACTAATTTCAGGGTCACAAAATCTGCTGCAATCGATACGCCTTTAAACAACAAATTCACATTCCATATTATTACAGTTCCTAAACTTTGGTTTGCCGATCCCAGGCGATCTAAGGCGTAGTTCTGTTGCCGCTCGCTTTCTGGGATTGTGGGTTCGAATCCCGCTGGGGTCATTGATGTCTGTCTGTTGTGAATGTTGTGTGTTGTAAGGTAGAGGTCTCTGCGTCCGGCCGATCATTCGTCCAGAGGAGTCCTACCGACTGTGGTGTGTCTGATTGTGATGATGAAGGTTAGACAATGAGGTGGCCTTGGCCTACTGAGGGCTGTTGTGCCATGGTGAAAAAAAAACTTTCCTGAAACTTAAGCTGAAACAGAACTCAAATACGAATCGCCTGGATTGTCGTAAAAGCGCGCATATTTTCACTATTGTTTTCATTAAGCAGGATATAAAGTTTACTTTAGAACAGACCACGAAGACCCAGAGGGGGAGTACAGGTACAGCGCTACACTGTCTTTAACTTCATCGCTAGGTGGGATGGGTGGTCAACGCCACGCTCCTGCCGTGTTACCCCGGGAGAGAACCGCTAACCATTGTATAGGAGATTGGGTGGGCCCAGGACCATTCTGAGCGGCAGCGGAAAATTTCGCTCTCACTAGGATTGGATCCCCGGACCGTTCAGTCCGTAGTGAGTCGTTTCACCGACTGTGCTATTGCGGCCCACAGCCAGGGTACATAATGTGGCCTATGCAAACATATTCTGCCGTAATTAATAAAAGTAGGAAACCCGTTATGCTGCTTTTGTGTTACGTTTGTAGTAAAACTGCTCAAAACATCGCATTTGACGGTCCGACGTCTATAGGCAGTATGGAAGTGGCAGACAGAAGCGTTAATCTTGTGAAAAAATTGCAAATCTTGTACAACTTGGCGTGGTACAGAGACCTTACCAAAATATCATACGTTTGACGATATACTTCTAAAAATTATTTGATTTGTTTCCATCAAGTCTACGGTCTTTCCATCGGCCATTTTCACATCACCCAAAAATACTCAACAGCATTAAGTGTAGATCTCTTAAATTTAAATTGCTTCCAAATCAAACAATAATTATATGGATAGAAGTTTAATTGCAGCTATAAGTATTGCCGTTTTGGTTTTTACCTAACTCACAAACGCTCGGTACATTTGAATGCACAACTCCTTTGCCAAAAACATATTTTCACATCGTTGCAGGCAACATATCTGTTACGCTGTTCAGCGAAGAATTGATTTCTTGGTACTGAACTTCACGAAAATTTGAGTAGTCCAATGGCATGATGTGGAAATTTATTATCTCGGATTTTGTACAGATCGTTAGACAAATGTCAGACTGTCGCTGGGCCAGTTTTTAAGATACGTTTTCGTAACAGACTCAAAAAGAGAATTTCATGATAATCCATTAAAAGACGTTGTCGCTAGTACCAAGTTACGGACTGAAGGCAGAAAAGGCAGACGTATGGACAGACGACCGCAATCTCTACATTAGGCTTTTCTTATTTTCTTTCCTTAAGCATGCCTAAATATTGAAAAAATTCAGTATTATTTATTCCATAATTTCTACTTCAATTAATAATTCATTCATGGCACCAACAAAAGTACGTCCCAATATATATAACTATACGGTGTTACATCGCTGCTACATGTTTCGTGTTCATCTGCCTCACCTCCAGGGAACTTTACACCAAGATTTAAAACTTACTACAATGTAGTAGATAACACGAGTAATTCATAATATATATCATTATCCTTTCAGCCAATTTTAGCTGTGTGGTTTACAAAAATTGTGATTAAATATTTTTTAAATGTGTTATATTAAAATCAATATAAGATTAATATTGTTATATCGTTTTAATTATACGCAATGTAGCCATATATAGTTTTAAACCAAATTTAATAGAAACCCTCTAAAAATATTGCTGCTTTACTGATTTTAATACATCATATTTTAAAAAGTTATTTTAATCAGAGTTTATCAAAACCACACAACTAAAATTGGCCGAAAGAATACTGTAATATAGTAGGAAATAATTCTGTAATCTACTATATCGTAAGGTTTTAAATTTTGAGGACGGAGTAGATGACGTCTAAATACGCAGCAGCCGTGTAATACTGTACTTGTGTTTGTTTGTGTATATATATATATATATATATAAGGTGCTTTACCGGTGTCATGAATAAACCTGTAATGGCAAGAATATGTTGACTTCAAACTCTAAATTCAGCATTGGTTTCACACTCACAGGAAGCGTGTTATATCTGCCCTGAGGTACACAGGTTTGCTACATATAAGTGTGTCAAGGTGCAGTCCCTATTGTAATGCTGGTCCCCCGATATAATCTGGTACAACTGTCTTTGTGCGCTGCAATTTCCGTCTGTGCATTTTGCCGTAGTCTTATGCTTAATTACACAGCAGATAAGAGTCTTTTTCCAAGTTACGCCATGTTTTCTGGTGGCAGTAAGCTCAAGTTTGTAACGAACTTACTGTATCCATCTTTAGTTCACAATAGAAGGTGAGTTTATCCCATATTAAAGAGCGTCACATCCCAAAAGATAAACGTCTCAGTCATAGCCGTCGGATAAACCATTTTACAGGACCTTCCATTAGCACCGCGAAATTACCTGTAAGCGTAGGAACCGTCATGTGAAATGTCGTTGTTGAATTGTAAAATGGGGACAAACGGCTTCTGAAATCCCTGTTGATACTGCGGGTAGTGCTGCGGAATGGCTGTGCACCTAGTCAAAATGGCGGCCACACATATCAGCTGCAACAGAACCAGCTGAATTAGGAACTGTCGCTACTATGAATATCAGACGCATAAATAATTATTGAAACATGTGAAACAATATACACAGTGCCATTTTTAGGCGAGCTTGCAAATTTATTTCTTAACAGTGCAGTAAACTAAAGAAATACCTAAACCTAGTATAATACAATTTAAGATATAAAAACACACTCTCGTTCCAATAAAATCGAGAGTCACTTGCTACAAGGAAGCTTCCCTAGCCTCTTATATTTGTGTTAGTCAAGAATTCTGTTTTTCGGTTGGAGTTAGCAGATCTAGTAGGGCTGACTTGCAACTTCTGGCACAAGCATCCGTCAGAGAGATAATATTCAAGGGATAAGTTGATGTGCAGGAGCAACGACATTGTAAACTTGGTCAGGCTAAGAATTTCCCAGTGCAATTTCCTTTTCAAGGGTAACTGAAGCTTCCTGCATCGAAATTTAGTGTCAGTTGTTGTAGGTGGGAAGTGATGGTGTACTGCGAATGCATCATGTCAGCAAGTGGCACAGACAGTGTGCAAATGTTGAAAAGGGCCCCCAAAATGATGGCCGCACCATTCAGACCAAAACGTCGAAGTTTTGTGGAGGAACTGGTAACGACAATGGATGGATCATAATCCGAGGTTCACCTCTGCAGAGCGGTTGTACAAGTGCGTGGCAATTCTACGTATCATTGATCGTGAGGAAATGGACTAACACAAATTACGTGCAATTCTAACGTAAATGAACTTTATAACTGAAACCAAGTGGGTACAATTTGCAAAAATTTGCTGTGGCATTATGAAGAAAAATAAGTATTCAGTGGAACAAGGGAGACGTATTTAGAAGTGAGGTAAATGATCATATGAATACTTGGACATGGAGAGATTTACTGATTGGACATCATTTGAATGGGCGCACTTACATGCTAAGAGCAGCTCAGGATATAACCTAGATGCGTAACTACAAACATACATAGATATATCCATACACACATACGTACATACATATATACATACATAATTACATAATATATACATACATAGTTACATACATATACATATATATATAGGTACATAGCTATACACATACACATACATAATCATGTAGTATTACAAACATAATGTAATGGAGCATGCCAATAAATATATTAAAAAAATACACATACATAAATACATATATACACCCATACATACATACGTACACACCTACATACACACTTACACACATACATATGTACATACATACATAAGTACGTATGTACATACACATATACATACACACTTACACACATATATCTGTACATACATACATAAGTAGGTATGTACATACACATATATACATACATACATACACCCTTATATCCATACGAACATACATACACACATACATACATACATACACACATAAATACATACATACATAAATACATAACCCATACATATATATACATACATACACACATAAATATGTACATACATACATAAATACGTAAGTACATACACACATACATACTTACACACAAACATACATACATACATACATACGTACGTACGTACGTACGTACGTACACACATACATACGTACACACAAAAATAGATATATACGTAAATACATACATACATATATACATATATAAATACATACACACATAAATATGTACATACATACATACGTACATACATACACACATACATTCTTACACACGAACATACATACATACATACCTACACACACATATATACAAACATATGTACACACATACATATGTACATATATACATACGTACGTATACACACATACATAATTTCACACGAACATACATACATACATAATACACACCTACATTAAAACTTACATACATATGTACGTACGTACGTACACACATACATACATACTCATACACAAACATACATACATATACACACACATTCATACAAACATACGTACATACGTACTACATACATACATACTTACACACATGCATATGTACATACATACATACGTACGTATAAACGCATACATACACACAAACATACACACACATACATGCCTACTTACGTATACACACATACATACACACAAACATACACACATACATACATAATACACAACTAAATAGAAACCTACATACGTACGTCCGTACATACATACATACACACATACTTACATATACATAGACACATACATGTACATACATACGTACATACATACATACATACACACATAAACGCACACATACATACATACATATATACATAATACATACTTATTTACACACATACATACATATATCTATATAAGTACATACGTATTACGTACCTACATACATACATACATACATACATACACACATACATACATAAATGCACACATACATACACATACATACATACATACATACATACACACATACATACATACATACATACATACATACATACATACATACATACATACATACATAGCTTCCAATATAATTTAAGCAATATTTACAGTAGCTGATTTCTAAGATTAAGAGTCAACAACAATACATTTTCAGAAAATATCTAGTGACAGAAATGTTTAATACAAATTTCATGACGTGGCATTTTAATTTAGAAATTAACATTTAAATATACTAATAATGTTCAAAGTAGAGTGGGTTAATCTGCACCATTGTAAGCTCTCGTAAAGAAACCTCAGACATATTATGCCATGGAAGAAGATTTAGCGAAAGAAATACAAAAATTTAAATAATATAGAACAATAATATTATAAATTAAGAGAAGCTGTAAAGAAACCATTGCAAGTAAGAGTACATAATTAGGAACTTGTTTTCGGATAACAGTTAAATTATTACATAACGTACCTAGCTGTTACTTCAAATTGCACGTGTTGGATTAATGTCTCAAACGAAAGGCATTTCAATGATTTAGTCGACTGTAGTTAAGTAATATTTTTCATAAAATCGTGTGTTGAGGTGCTTAAGTAACTTTTGTCTGCACGTTACAGTTTGTATTTTAATGTCACAAAAATTACAACTACTTTAATTGTTACTGCAAACATCTACAATAATGACGTATACTTTACTTTACTGCTGCAAGCGCTTGGAGCTTAATTGTGTAAGTAAATGTGGGGCAAAATTTGTTGAAAATATCTATTGAGAAAACTGAAGCAGGTGTCCTATACGTCAAAAAATGTATCATTTTCTTTTTTTGAGGGAGGGTTTTCACACTGATGAAGAAGGGAAATCGAAATAGCCCGAAGTGTTGTTTTCAAACTTAGTATTTTTACCTTAGAAGAAATCAAATCGAATGCTTTTTCAAGGTAAGTTATTCGTATTGTAATTAGTGGTCTGTTGAATTTCTTTCACAAATTTTACTTTCATTGAAGTTTTGAAGAACTGATATCCACTAAACTCAAATCAGACCCTATTTCCTTTGTTAATCATTGCAGTATCATTTTCATCATGTTAAATTTCAGTCAGTATTCTGAGAATGTACTGCTCTTGATGAATTGAAACAGAAAACCCTTTTTCATTAAATACTTATTATTTAATTCAAATAACAGTTTGAAAGTCATCATATTTCGGTATGTAACGCGGTAAGGTTTGGTAGATATGCAGCAAAGTTTGGGAAAGCCTGCGACTTCAATCTTCAAGATACCAGACTATATATCAGAAGACAACAATACCTGATTCTCGATCGTGATAAACCTTAATGTTCACAAAATAAAATTTTAAATATTTATAAAATAATAGCCAATGATTGCAAAGACGTTATGGATCCGTCTAATGACATGTATCTGGAACTCGTCTACTGCAAGAAAAACATTTTCATCCATTATGATATTTAATCTTCGTTTCTGATTAGGTAGGTTAAGGAACCTTAGCTTACCAATTGTAAGTTTCTCATTCTGCCGCTGGAGTGCGTGCGAGAGACACTTCCCTGCGCCTGCTACACCTAACCTACAATGTTGATTGCCACCAATTCACTGCCTTATATACACAGCTGTAGGATCACACACGGACCTCGCCTAAGCGAGATGGACAGAGAAAGATGGAAAGGGTGTGACCACCTGGTGGGGCAAGCGGGACAGTGGTCCGACCACCAGAAGAGAACGTGCATTTGAACCTAACACATCTTGCCCATGTTATGAAATGAGATTTATTTGTAACTGTAGTCATTTCTGTTTGTTACAAAAACTATCTATTAAATGGAATTATTTCTTCTGTGCCGTTAAGTCAGTTTTGTTTATCAAATTGAAAAAATAATGTAAACAGGTCTATTCATGTGTTGTACTTATTTCATAAATACTTTTGTTGGAATGGACAGAACACAGCTGGGAGAATCAAATTCTTTTACGAAGATAGGCAGAACGTTCTCTGGAAATTTTGATGAAATTCTACTAGATTTCAGGAATAAAATATTTTACAGGAATATTAGTAGCAGTACTGTTATTAGTATTAGTGATCACAGTGGCCTCTGGGTCTGCGGCCGCTCGCATGCTGGAACTGTAGGTTCGAATCCCGCCGGTGACATGGATGTCTGTCTCTTATGAGTGTTGTGTGTTGTTGGGTAGTGGTCTCTGCTTCCGGCTAGTCACTCGTCCAGAGGAGCCTTACCACTTGCGGTGTGACTAAGTGTGATCGTGAAGCCTCGGTAATGAGGAGGCTCTGGCCCACTGGGGGCTGTTTTGCATTACGAAAAGAATATTGTTAGTATTGCCGGTGGTCTTAGACTTTACCAGATTTTACAGAGAACGCAGAATACAGGTCACTTTACCACCTACCCGCTGGGGTGTCGTGTAAGGGAATTTCAGAATGAGTGTATAAAGACTATAACAAGATGAAATGACATAAATGGGGGTTTCCAATATTATCGTCAGGTAAGTGGTCTTTGTCATTTAGGAATTACCTCACAATGGAAGGAGATGATTAGCATGAAAATTTTTGTGCCTAAGACATTACGTGCGGTGGTAAATAAGGCTTGGTAAGGTTCTCCTGAAACATGTTAGGGATGACAAGAGCATTTGGAGCAACGACGATCTTGTCTATCTGCCACTGCTACTTGATGTCATTTGCCAATTCCTGATACTTACATTGTTTTTCTGTATTTGTGGCTTATATACTGTGGGTCAGTGAGATATCTATGTCAATGAATACAGCCTCCTTTTTTTTCACACAGCGTTATGTCTGGTCGATTGAACTAAACAGCCTTCTCCGATAATAGCGTAGGATTCCGGCGGAGTGTGTAGTTGATATTTTCCAGAAAGATCTGTGAATCATATTCAGTATGGTTCCTCCCAGCCATGCTACTCAATCACAAATCTCCTTGCTAATAGCGACAGAGACAAGCAGTACGAAGGCTTCCTCTTGACCGCAAGGGGCCTGAAGTTTCTGCAGAATAATATTCAAATTATTTACCTACAGGACAGCAACCAAAAGGAATTTCTTTAAAATTATTACTAAATTACGTACTCTGTAATACTTCACTGCTTGTGTGGAATTTGTAACAGAGTTTGAGGACAAACTTGTGATTATGTTCACAGGACTGTAATAATTGAGAACATGTGCAACTTTATCTGAGAAGGAAATAAACCACCGCGCGTCGCTGGGAACGTTACGTGCTGCACGGTGCATGAGTGTGAGAAATGGGTTTCAAGATATGCACAGGAAGTTGACTTTTTTGCATCATCACATTGTTTACGAGACCGATGTCATGATTTAGGTTGCAGAAAGTAAAGACTGCAGGGAACAAGCTCATAGATGGACCACGATCGACTTCTGTTTGCACACGCATCTCGACAGTCTTATTTTTTCCCACCGTTGACGCCTTTCTGCAAACAGCTGAAAACTGCCATTTTTTTAGCTAATAAAATCGGGCATTCTCACCCTCTGCGCGTCGAGGCGGGCGTCTCGCGTCTTGTTCTGATACGGAGGGACATCCTGTTGCACTTTGCCGGGTTCAGCTGGTACGATACAATCTCAGGGAAAACAGGACTGCAGGGCTTTGCTCAACGAGTGAAATTGTGTTACATATAAATTTGCAATAAATAACACAGCACAATAAATCCAAGTTTCAGAGTTATGTCTCTTGATTTTGTTCGAAGCTGTTCATTATATTGATGGCGGCAAAGACACTTTATAGTATTGGTGAAAATTTTTGAATTGCGAAACTTTCATTGTTTACTTTACGTAAAAACTTAATATTTAGGCGCGTTCCTGCAACCATTGTTGCGGTGGAAAGCAGTAATTGTTACATATTCTGAGAGAGTGTGACAGTAGCCTTAGTTACCCAGCATGCAGTGCGCATGCGCCCCATTATATTGTCATCTGTGACCTGCCCCGCTCTACAATATTTTTCCACATTATCTCATAAACGAAACATTTCCGAAAAACGTTACTGAACGTAGAATGTGTGTTTTGATTTTCTCTACAACTTTTATGTGAAACATGTCTCATTCTGAGAAGAATTCAGCGAGATATGATCGAAAATGTATATTGGTCTTCATGTAAAGTACACGTTATTTTGGTCCGATGTTAATGAACCTTGAATTTTATCAACAGATTTTCGAAAAATACTCAGATGTCAAATATCATGACAATCCGTCCAGTGGGAGCCGAATTGTTCCAAGCGAACAGACAGACATGACGAAGCCAATAGCCGATTTTCGCAATTTTGCTAACGCGCTTAAAATCTTATTGATAAATTATTGGAATAATAATGGCGTTAATTTCAATAGGTCTGCGCGATTAAAAGCAAGTTCCGTTATGACATTAAGTCCCTGAACATGAACGTATATAATTATTCCATTATTCCATTAATACCGCAGTCTGTCGTACGACAGGTACATAGCCTCTTCCAGAGCGAGTTCTCCACACAGTGCGATCTAATGCTTCTTTATTTAGTTTCCAGTATTCTTCTTTTTCTAAGGTTATCCTATAGCTGCTTACGTCTTCTTCCTTGTCTTGCCGTCACTTATATCCTTCCCTCTATCTTTGCTTCGGTAACGTGTTTAGAAGGCAGTTCCTACCCAAGATGTGATCAATCCAGTTAGCCTTCCTTTTTTCTGTATGTAGGCTATTCCTCACATCCTTGACTCTGTAATACTTCTTCATTTCTCACACGATCAGTACAAGTGACCTCCTCCATCCTTCTCCATTACCACATTTAAGACCTTCAGGGGGAGATACTTTCCAAACTGTCCAAATTTCAGAACCACACACAGCTATGATCTAAGTGAAATAATTTACTAAGTTCTTCCTTAAATTTAAGTCCATTTTGCAGGTGAATAGACCCTACTTCTTACTGAATTCTGCTCTTTCCATTGCAATCCTGGATTTCATTTCATGCATACATCATGCATCATTTGTCATCATGCTACCTAAACAGTTGTAATGTTCCACATTCTCAAGTTTTTTTATTTATCGCACTCCGTAATGGGGATGGTTGCCTTGAGATTCTCATTACCTTCGTTTTTTTCCAAATTCATTTCCATTCCATAACATATTCCAGCATCAATAAGTCTTTCAGTCATGCCCTGTAGCGCCTCTTCTTCCTCAGACAGTAACACAAGGTTGTCTGCATAATTCATCGTGCGAATTACTTGCCCTATTTTGAAGTCTCCCTAACCTTCAACAGCTTCCTTGGTAATGTATTCTCCGTACGAGGTGAATAAAATCGGTGACAAATAACATCCTTTTCTAAATCCTTTTCCAGTACTCACACTTCTTGTCTTCCTTTAATCCAGTTTCAATTTGGCACACTGATACAAGTACAGTTTGCTGATTAATCTTCTTTCGCGCCAGTCGGTACAAATTCCCTTTATGATCTGCATAAATTTGTTACACTTCAGACGGTGAAATCAATTTTTCTAGTGTATGAAGCAAGCACAAAATTCGTCACAATTATATTATTAGCTCAGTCACACACAACACTACTTTTGTCATTTTATTCACGGCGACCCGAAACATGCAGCCGTGAATTAACTGTTAAAAACTGGTGTTGTGTGTGACCAAGATAATACATATATTTGTGATCTGGATTTGAATCTCGATTTTTTCAAATTTGGTTTCTTTATATTACAGCAAATGGTACACATGTTTAGTGCTGTGTTTCAACGGTCAATCGACCATTATACGCCACCAAAGGCAATATCGGAGAACTGAGGTCATTCGAGGCTTCCATTTCAGGTGTGAGTAACTTACTCGTAAATAAAAGATTTCCATGATAGAGGGCAGGCGATTACTTGCCAGGTTTCCACTGCAGAGTTCCTGGTTCAGTCCTAAAGATAGTTCGTGTGGGATTTGTGGTGGTTAAAGTTGTATTAGAACAACCCTTCGCCAAGTACTTCGGCATTCTTCTACTAGCATTATTCAACCAACATTTGACACACATTTATCTCTTCATCTGTGTCGAAGAGTGGGCCAGTTTAGGACCACAGTTTCAGAGACACAGATCTGCCCTCTTCTGTGATTTCATTGAGTGTGGATTGGTAACTTTCACCGGTGTTTATGGAAACCTTTCTTCTTGGAATACTTGAAACTTGAATAATGGACAGATAGATTGTCCCGAAACGTCGGTATCAAACTACCGATTCACGCTTCGTAAAATCGAGAGAAGTGCAAATTTGGTGTAGACAGGGGCGTAAGCCTGAAATAATAAGCTGACACAGGCTTATTTCGTCACGAAAATACGAAATAAATAACTAGTAATATTGTAAAGTCTTCTCATGTTGATTACGACAACATTATAAGTCCGGACTTCAGTAATATAAGCGTCACGGAATACAAAGCATTTCAAAAAAGCAGAAAAAGTAACAAAAAGTCTGATGCTGAGAAATTTTTCTGACTGCTGCACATGAACAACAGATGGGTAGCAGATGATACACACCAGACTTTTCGTAGTCGCCGCCGTTCTTAACGAGGCGTTTTTACCATAATGGCACCAAGGCAGGTTTGCCGGCGGAAAAGACGTAAGTTTCCATTGTGTAGCCAAAAATTGACAGCGTCCTTCACGTTGATGTTTGTTGCAATTTTCCCTACAGATAATTCTTAATGGATCTAAAAAGATGGACAACCGTAGGCCATATGGCGTTACAGTTGTGAGTTTTACAACCATCCTGCCTACGAATTGTTGTCTGCAAGGTAGGGACCTAATATGGCAAATGGTCCTCCTTTCAATGACCTTGTTTAAGAAATAATGTTACATACACTGTATTAAATGTATATTTCGGATCTGACAGAAAAAGAGCTGTGAATCCTATTTATGGTCAACTCCTTCAGAAGTAAATGTTGTTTATAGGAGAGAATGCTTCTGTTTATCAGGAAGGTAATACAGGTTTTCGGTGGACAAAATAAATAAATTTGTAACGCTAAACCATGTGGTATAATTAGTGACCATTATGTCTTGAAGAGTTGAACGTATTGCGAGCATGATTGTCTCTTCTACAACAGGAAGAAAATGTCTTGGGGGTTTGATCGAAAGAGACCGAAAGGAAGACCAACAGAAATCTGATATTTACTACTCTCACAGAGGAGTTATTGAGGACGAATGCCTTCTTGGGTGTTTCGCTGCGCCTTTGGTTAAATGTTCACAAAAACTTCGAAATTCCAGGACTGCTTGATCCTGAATATGCAGGAATATTTAAAAGAATATGTAATAATCACTGCTTTTCCACTACTACAATGTACAAACGCGCCTCAAAGTTACGTTATAGGTAAGCTGCCTGTCCGGTTAAGAATTGTCATTACGTAAGATATGCAGCTATAAAGTAATATTTCAATAATTGATGTATTTACGAATATTTTTTTATGAACCGGCTAGGTCTTCCAGGTGCGCGATTTCGGTAATGTTATATCACAGAATATTTATACTTGTTTTCTTATTTTAGCTCATGTCCGGCCCATCCTAATGTCCTTGATTGTATGAAATACGGAATGGAAAATTTTTCCTTTAAGACCTTGGGAATTTACCCGTTGCGAAGATTTGTACCTAATAAGCTGGCACCTGGGGGCAAATGGTACATCTTGAGACTCACTCGTGTAATTAGCGTGCCTGTGTTTCGATTGCGCCCACACTCACGGGAGGAAATGTAAATATTCTTCGTGCCGGAACTCCCCTCTTTGCCCTCAGCGATGTTCACGTCACGACCGCACGCGGATATTTTCATATACACCAAATGCTTATGTGAATAACAGTCGGCGTGCTGTCTCTCAAAATTTACTGACGTTACGAGAATGTGTATTTTTCGCTTTGTCTTTTGTGCCCCGAAGAAAGGGCGGAAATATTCTCGGAACCGTCCGTAAGTTTATGTCGTCAGTTATTACAACGCAATTATTTTCATTGCCAGGTGAGTGCAAAACCGAGTGTGGCGCGTGAGGTTGACATTTTGCAGTTTTCAGGTTTGGTAAGACATTCCGTTGTGTCTGAAACGTGAGGTTCAATTGCAGTTAAACTTTATTCTAAAGTAACTTAATTAAAATAAAACTCTTGTTTAACATAGCTGAATATTTCGGCCTTCAAGCGAACCGCTTTCACATTATTTTGTGAAAAATAATCACAGGCATTTTACAAAGTCTTTATTGGCTTATAACTGAAGGTTCTGAGACCTCATTATTTTCATATCTTCAATAATATTTCAATTACAGGCAGTTGCATAATTATTGACAGTTACAGCTTTCTGTTGGCATTGAAAGTTCATGCTATCTTCCAGTATTCCTTAATGACCTGTCACATCTAAAGTCTAACCGTCTGACAAGACCATAATACGCCACTCCGAACAGTCAGTGAAATGTCTCTTATTCGTTTCTTGGTAGGGGTAGCATGGAGTCATCTGAAGAATGAAGGTTTGTTCTGAACATTATAATGAACCCTTGGGATTGATAACGTATAGAAAAAATCTTCGGGCCTTTAAACCCCACTGTAGCTCCTGAGAGCTGGAGTTTCACTTAAATGCCCATTCCAACACCTGATTGGGATTTTCCCTACGAGTTAAAATGTAACGAAACGTTGGCGAACCTTTTAGCCAGTAACAGTAAAAAGACGCTGTAAATTAATAAGATCATATAGGATCGGACTTCTTCTTCTTCTTTTTCTTCCTCGGCGCTACAACTCTTTGTGAGTTTTGGCTTGCTCAATTATTCCTCTCCATGGTTTCCTTTCCTGTGCCTTCTGTTTCCAATTATTTACTCCAATCTTCCTCAAATCGTCTCTCACGTCATCATCCCA
>Ga0131853_10012003_pt1 | contig 15855 bp, 7 predicted proteins | sample TergutLab28metaG_FD_92764 | JGI IMG/M metagenome (GOLD analysis project Ga0131853, IMG submission 92764) | Labiotermes labralis P1 segment gut microbial communities from Petit-Saut dam, French Guiana - Lab288 P1 (version 2) (version 2) | ecosystem: Host-associated > Arthropoda: Insects >...
CCAACATGTTTCGGATCACAGAGGATCCATCATCAGGGAGCCTTGTACAGTGCTTGGCTAAAAATTACAAGAATGGTTCTATCGTGTCCGTTGACATGGACAAGGTCGGTGTTATGGCAGCATGTTCTGACCCGTTGTGGGTGTGTGTAGTTCACTGTAGTTCAGTGCCTTCATATACAGTAAACTACACACATCCGAAACATGTTGAAGCACTTTTAAATATTTTATAATTTTAATTGTATCTACATATTACATATTGTGCATTAGTTGGATAATAAAATGTTTAATTATCATTGATACACGGTGCAAACATGAAGATTGTGTCACACGCTGTTTGAAATTCCGTAAGGGCAGCGAATGGTCCATGAAAATGGCATCTTTATGTCTCGGAAATCTACCTGGAACTCTTACGTGGTCAAACACACAATTCGAAATACTTGCACAATCACAGATAAATGAGACCATGTAGAAATTTGTATACAGGTCCGCATACCAATCACTTCTCTTAGTACCTGCCACAACCCAGCCAGAATGTTTATATCCGTTTTTGTGTTTATATTAATGCCAATTGCGGAGGAAGATATCTGGGCATGAGAGACAGGAAGTAACAGGGATGTGGAGAACACTGCGAAATTTTTGTTCTTCACCAAATATTGTTAAAGTGATCAAATCGAAACGAATAAATTATATGCGGCATGTGTCATGAATGGGGGGAAGAAAAATGTAAACATGTTTTAGGCACATATGACAGGATAATATTAAAGTGTATGTTAAGGACACATAACGGCAGGGCGTGGACCATCTGGCTGAGTACAGGAACGAGTGACGGGCTCTTGTACACACAGTAACGAACCCTCCGGTTTCATAAACTAAAATGGCAGGGAAGGGGAGGGGGTGAGTCTTCCATAGCTAATGATCTAATATTTTCTCAAGAATGACTCTGCTCTATGGATTTAGCTGTATCACCATCAGCAATCTGACCCAAAACACTTAAATTTCTACAACTGTGGTCACATGCACGTGAAGATTAGACTGTTGAGATTCAATAATCTGTTGGAACAATATATTCAACAAATGCGTAACGAATTTTCAACAATTATGTATACTAAAGAATTTACGTAGGTTCACAAACACCAAAATTACGAAGTCATTAATAAAGCAGCAGTTTCATTGTAAATTATATCAGCTGTTGAGCATTAATCAAGTTACACCCAGAGGCTAATGACACACCGCACTCACCAGTAAATAATTCACATAAACGACAATTTGTGCTCATTTTGTATTCTGTAAGAGTATACTACAGCTTCTGATCTCAAAAATCACCCTTCTAAAAACTGTAACCTTTTCACACGGACCTCGAGAAGCACAAACTGCTCACAGGGAATAACAAGAACCAAACAGAATTTGTTACTACAACATAAGGTTTAGACTTTGGCCTCGTATTCTGCATTATAATACAATTCAAGAGAAGTACTCATTGTGATCATAGTACGTCTACAGAAATGAAGTTCGGACTATTTCGATGCCCAGTAAATAACTGGAAACAAGAAAAGTCAACAAAACACTTCTGTCTCTTTTTGATATTTTTTAAACTTGCTGGCATCCTACCGTCAGAAAGTGTTTATAGCAGACCATGGAAAATGAAGATATACAATACATATTCAGCTCTCTCTCTTTTGTGGTTCGTACCTGCAATGATTGCCCAAATGTTTGCTCTTCACCAGCATTGGGGAAATATCTGTAAAATTACGGATATAACTTTCGAATTGGCTGCAGCCATCAACAACAGCTCCATAGGACTCTATTTAGTGCTCAACAGGAAGCAACTACAGCTCGTTATTTCGAAAATGCAATCAGCATTTCGTAATTACACCAACAATCTTCAATTTGGCAGGAAACACAGGCTCATTTTACGTGAGGCGTCCAGAAGAAATGCAATTTTCTCATGGACAATTATAGCAACAAATTTTACAGCTTTTCTGATATGGGTTATTTTTCCATTTGTCTTATGGTGCACTGAAATGAAAGAAGAAGAAGAAAATATTGAAAGCACAAACAATATTTACGAGCAGGAAATAAACTGGAAATATTTCTGTTTCAAAATGTGGCTACCCCCCAACGCCACACACACCCCCGTTTATCAAATATTGTGGGTATACCAAGCCTTCCCAATATACAGTCTTGTCATGATCTTTACGGGATATAATCTGCTCTTTTTCGCAGTAACAACTTTCACAGCAGCCCATTTCAAAATTTTAGCCATGATTTTGAGAGATTCTTCTAAGCCGATATCACTCCCCGACATCACACAGGACAAAGAACTGGGCTCAACAGACTCCGAATCAAACAATGAAAGTCTGCTTAAAGAGCGAAAGTACGTATGGAAAAGTGGAAAGGAATTTAGGAAGGCTGTAGGTATTAAGTATGACACAGAACGGAAAGTGGTTCTACGCTTACATGCAAATGACGAACTTCTGTGGAAAAGAAAAGCAAATTTTCAAGACGATGAAGCAGGGAGGATCCAAGAGACAAACGAAATAGCGGATTACTTGGTTCACTGCATCAAATACCACCAGGCTCTTCTCGAGTAAGTGCATTGGTCTGAATCTGACTCAGTTCCTACCTTATTATATGAGATTTGAGTTTCACAACAGTTAAAATTACCCATTCAATCTTATGAATTGTAACCTTGTGTAGGTTACAAGCACATACTAACGTTCCAAAGTCGCCCGTTGCCTCCAACCGTAATATTCTCTATTTCCAAGATTGCTTTAATTCTTGGGAAATAAGTAGGTCAGTCAGTTAAAAATGCTTCCAAATCACTAGACATGGAGTTCTTATGAAGTTATTGTAATCCTATGACCTAAAAGTCCAAGACGCAGAGTTCTTAATCTCTCTTCCACTACTTCATGCAAATCTGACGCAAGTTGGCACAGTACATGACTACTTGTGGTCCAGTACTCATCGTTCAGACCAAATGGTAATTCCACTTCATTATTTCCAAAATACACACAATATTATGTGATAGTGTCTATAAATAAACCGGAACAACATAAAAATCAAAATAACTGAAGGTTTCTGTTTATGATGTGTAGTTTCATGGGCGAAAATCATAATTTTGGAAAAAATCCCTCTGCACATTTAACCCTAAATATGAGCAGCAGGTTACACACAAAACCTGGTAATCATCGCCCTGTCATAACCCACAAAGGAGCAAATTTAAACTTGAATTTTGACGGGTGTGGTAACATCGATCCACAACCCTACAGGCAATATACAGGATTATGAAGTTATCAGTACGAATTTATGGCAAACTGAAAACTACATCTTTCCAACTAACCAACCCGACTCCTTGCGGCTAGGGGTAGCGTGCTGCCTTTAAGTACCCAAGTTCGCGGGTTCAAACCCGGCTGAACCTGTCAGGATTTTTCAGGGCGAAAAAATCCTCAGCACTGCTTCCTTCGGAAGGGAAGTAAAGCCATGGGTCCCATGTCGCAGATTTGTGGTATGTAAAAGAACCCTGAATTGACATCGAAGTCGCAATTTCAGGCAAAATTACCGGCCAATTCTCGCCCACATAGTTCCATCTTTCGCTACTAGGATCTCTCGCGTCGTTATAGACGTGGAGGTACCTGGTGGCGAACATGGGAACGTCCAAACAGGCTGGGGAGGGGGGGTTAGGGTGAGTACAATAAGCCTACTAGGCTGCAGTACATCCGTGGCCTTAGCTACGGGCCATACTGACGAAGAAACCGTCTTTGTTACATTTGTTATCAATTTTACCGTTACTACTCCACCTTTCTGTTACTATTACTCAGTTTGAGAAAGTTCCCGCCAAGTGCACAAAATTACACAATTTCTGAAGTGACGAAACGATATCGGACAACTCACGACCTCAGTCGTTTAACGGAAGTGGTCGTGTCTGATTAATCTGCAGTATAACGACTCATTTCTCGATATGCCGGGGTTTCGTCGTTGCGTCGAGGCACTGCATGAAGACAATCGCACATTGTAGCCAGAAGGATATGCATTTTGGCACAAACAGTTAGCGCAGTCGAGCACCCAGAATTTTTCACTTGGGAGAGATGGGAGGCTGAATTTTGCTATTAATAATTTGTCTGGTTTTAAAAACTGGCATAAATATCGCGTCATGAATAAAACTAACATAACAGTTTGCACTTGCGCGTGTGTGGGTGTGTGTGTGTGTGTGTGTGGGTGGGTGTAGGGGACGGTCAATTCCAAATCACGTAAATTTCGGTTTGCGTAAAATGTTTCAGAACCCGCTCTTACTACGTCAGAAACTGCCTATGTATACAACTCCGTTCGAAACTCCGGTAATAATTATTCCCTAAAATTAATCGAAACCCCCGAAATACAAAGTTTTCTGCTTCTTCTACCTGTTACATCTTGCCTCAGCTTTTCCTCCAAAGCACGATGTCGTGATGTCCAAACGCTTGGAGCCAGTTCCCCGTTACTACTACATTCTTCCTTGGAATTATCAGAAAACTGAGTGGAAAATAAAACTTGTAACTTTTAGAGTCGAAAACTGTTCGTATTTACAAAACGCCTCCGTTGAGTTTGTTAAATGACACTTAAATCTGTTTCAGATTCTGTGAAGATGTGACCAGACTTTACAGTTCCCTGTTATTTATCTTCTTCTGTCTGGACCTGTTTATGATGTGCACTACAGTATTTGAAATAACGCTGGTAAGCCAACTGTTTTTTCCATTCACAACATATATCACTTTCCTCAGTGATTTCTGACCTTATCTTTAAAATTGTAGGTCGGGTAGCTCAGTCGGTATAGCGACTGAGCTACGGGCTGGACGGTCCTGGGTCGAATCCCGGTGGGGACGAGATTTTCCGCCCGTCCAGACCGGCCCTGGGGCCAACCCAGACTCCTGTAAAACGGGTACTTGGTCTTTCCCGGGGGTAAAGTGAGGCCGGGGCGTGCTGCTGACCACTCACCCCCTTCTACTGCCGCGGTCATGGAAGAGTAGAGCTATACCTCTACCCACCCTCTGGGCCACACCGGGACTGTAACGGGATCACTTCACATTTTCTTTTAAAATTAGCTCCGACTTTCGAAATAAAACACAACTCAGTGGTGCTAAATCCACTTCCTGCATACGCGAACTTATGTATAAAGCAGTTAAAAAAACACTGCAAGACGCAGAATGTCGCTAATTTCGTTTGTGCACTAAAGCATAGATTCTATTAAGGTCTTTTTTCTCTTAAGTTGACTTGCTTTTGACCGGGAAAAATTTAATACCTGGTTCTACATTAACCGTGACGCCGTGCATGGCTCAGAAGGTTAGTCGCCGGCCTGTCATCGCGGAGGCCCGGGTTCAGTCCCAGGTCAGTCCATGTGACATTTTTGTTGGACTAAGTCACACCAAGGCAGGTTTCCCTATGGCCGTGGGGTTTGCTTAGCCTCTAACAGAAATTTGTTCCAGCACTATTTCTTGGTGTGGTAAAGGTGACCGGTGTGTAGGGTTGACAACTTTACCACTTTCACGTGCCGACTATCTTGAAATCTGCGAGCTTCAGCCTCCTGAAACCCTGAGGGCCTTAAAACGCCTGTACAGGGACTGCTTAACTTTAAATTAAGAGTACCTAATTTATATTCAGTTATTCGCCATCTTTAACTTCTAACGTTTCGTATTTCGAAATGTTCATCTCCCCCTCTCATTTAACCCTCATCCCACTAACGTGGAGAATATGGTGAGCTAATAATGCCAGCAAATGACAGATGGGATTTAACTCGGCGTTTAAAGGGCTAATCTCTCTCACATTAACATTAGGCCTACATGCACGTGACAGCGTGTCCCTTAAAAGAATGACAGACTTAACCAATCTGAAGCTTTCACGGAAACTGAATTCAGTAAAACTTTCTCGGACTGTGGACCGCAATATAGTCGCTACGGGCTGGACGGTCCGGGGAGATATTTTGCACACCTGTCCATACCGGACCTGGGGCCCACCCAACCTTCTGTACAATGGGTACCGGATCTTTCCAGCGGGTAATGCGGCCGGGGTGTGGCGCTGACCACCCACCCCATTTGGCGCCGAGGTTAAAGAAAAAGTTGAATTATACTTCCACTCCTCTCCTGGCCTTCATGGCCGGTTCTACGGTAAATTTTACTTCCTCGGGCTACCAGTTATGTCAATTCCCTAATGACGAGAGCACAGACGTGTCTAGAAACTTAAATTTACTGGCCGTTCAACCACCTGGCGATACTGCTAGTTCGGAGAAGTTGTATTTTATTTCAGAGCTAATATAACTTCAAAAAATCATTCTGTTGAAGTCCGAAACTAATCATATTAATGTACGTTCAGACTCCACCTCAAAGAAAACAAAATCTATCTCAATTACAAAGCACTAATGGTTAATGTTCTTCAGGGAAACTATCTTAGCACATTACCAGAATCACACGCAACACAACAAACCATTCGGCAAACAGAACGCACAGTTCTTGACATTAAAAGCAGGTGGCACAAATAGAGTGACCGCTGAGCCTTAAGGCTTAAATCCGTTTCACATAAACCCTCAAAATAACAGACATTCATCCTTCATTCTTAACTCTCCGTGCATTAACATACAATCAACTGTTCCTTCTTAGGGATCAGAGCAGAATCACTTGAAGTTCATCATTGCTGCTATTTCCGTTTGGGTCCCCATATTTCTAATCTGCTGGTATGGAGAACATCTTACTGAGCAGGTACTGCTATACACAATATGAATAAAATAGGCTGTATCGGAGGACTTATAACATCTAACCAACTTGTCTGTTTGCGACAGAGCTTGGCCGTACAACAAGCAGCATATGAAAGCAGATGGTACAATTCCTCTCGACGCTTCAAGAAGCACATCATCTATTTAGTGATGCGATCTCAGAAACCTGTAAGACTCACAGCTGGGAAATTCTTTGCTGTTTCTCTGGAAGGATTCTCGGAGGTACTGTGTGTTCTGATATAGGCGTTACTCTTCCTTTTATTTCGCTTCGCATTTTACTATTCTTCTGACGGCACATCTGATGGTTAGACATTCCATTCGAACAGGTCCGCGATTTATCTCGCTCGTATCGTTGGTAACTTCCTGTCAGCCACTTTTCCACATAGAAATTCGCTGACTCAGCAAGCCGACATTCATCCGCACTACTGACAGTCGTCACATGACGGTAAAACGCCACATTCGTGTTCAGCAATGAATTTTGGGTTAATCTCCGTGAATATGTGCACTGAAAGAATAACAGGTACTCTGCGGTAAATGTCACGTAAATCCACTACTCGCCATTACATGACGTCAAAGTTTGTGTGTGGTGTGCTATGAGTGCAACTAGAAATATTGGGCTCATTTTCTTTCTGGGACAATAATTTCACAACGTTACCCACAATCTGACAACATTTTTTAACATCGCAAACCATTCTAGAGGCCTTGTTTTGGTGAAAGAATTATAAGCAGTGAAACGTGGCGTCCTCGTCTGCAAGAAACGAGCCCATGACGAAGACGATTTGCAAAGAGAGCATTCAGGATGAAACGTCTTCAGTTCGATGTCTAATGAATAACGTGTTCGATAGAAGTGAGTCGCACCCGTGAGCCGAAGAAAACAATTTCCATAATATTCTTTCAACACGGCTGAAGGGATAAGAACGAATATTAATTGCAACACACTTAATTAATCCTGTCCAGCGCCTCCCTTAATTATAGCGAGTAAAATCTAATATTACTGCAGCACACTGAACTAAACGGCGTGGAACACAAGCCACAGTAACTAAAATCGGTGGCGTCGGTAGCGCCACCTACCGCCATGCAAATAGTTCTGTGAAGTGACCAACGACACGGGCCGGACAAAATACGGACGCTGCATAATTCACTTACAGTACAATTCCACATTATTCCAAGGCGTTTTAAAATATCCTTCGCAAATGTAGCATAGTTCAAGTACCTGGGAAGGCCAGTAAAGGAACATGCGTAACGAAATCTGGGTAAGTGCAATGCCCTGGAATTCTTATGCCATTCAGTTCTTAGCATTCTTCCTGTCCGTCCCTTACCACAAAAATTTATATATTAAGATGTATGTAAAGCCTTGTGTCTACGTAAAAAAGAAAAGATAGGAGCTTAAGATTGACAGTAAATTACAACAGAGTGCTGAACACAATGTTTGAACAAAACAGGAAGTAAACGTGGGCTGGAGAAAACTGCTGGACATTGAGCTTAATGAGTTGAACCGTTTGATAGACACATTTGTGACAAATTGAAGGGTAACAGTGACGATAGTGACGGAACCCACAGACAACATGGAAGAGAAGAGAAAGACATAAACGTGGGAAGTCTATCGCACGATAATGCACGACCGCAAATCGGCGCTCGTAAGCGCATTACTCGGAGAATTCAAGTACGAAATTTTCGAGCATTCTATGTACAGTACCGACCTTGAATCAAGTGATTATCACTTGTTTCTCCACATCAAGAAATTTCTGGCAGGCCAGAGACCGAGGTGTGTTCAAGACACAAAACACGTTGTGCAGGATTGGCTGAAAGGCTAGGCGGCGAACTTCTTCGAAGAAGACAAACAAAAGTTGGTCCCACGATAAGAAAAGTAATTTAATTTACATGGCGACTAAGTGGAGAATTAGTTTAATATAGGTTTCAACATGTTGGAATAGATATTTAAATAAACTGAACGCTTTTTACACCCCAACGATTTTTATTCTCTGGACGAGCACCGCATGATTGCTAATTCGTTAATTTTCTGAAGCAAAAATTTCACTGACATCTTTCTAAGTAGATTAATGTTTCCCATTTAACTCTATTAAAACACGAGTCCATAAAGAATATGTCTAAACTGAACCAATATCACAAAGTACAGAAATTTTTCAGCTTTGTGAGAAGTACATGATTACATGTGGCACACTGATAGTGCCGGTCGGGACAGCGCAGTCGGTACGACTCATTGCGGGGTTCGAACCACGAAGAAGGCGATACTATTCCTACACGTAGGGGCTGCACCCGGCCTCCTGCACATCTGGTACCAAGTCTCTTTCCCGGGGTTAGAGCAGGCGGGGCTTATCGTTAACCTCCCACCCCATTTAGCGCCTCTCGGCCTTCATGATGCCGTGTGTATCCCTGGATATTGGTTATCCGCTTTCAGTTACACGCGTACTAAGCTCCCCTCCACCCCTTCAGACGAGTCAAATTAAGCCTCAAACTGTTCCTTCCCCATTCTAATTCAGTACTCAATTTAGCTATGAAAAGCGTCATTAAACAAGCCAAATAATGAATATAACCATAAAATACGAGGGTTTTGGTTCTTAGAGTTAACGCTGAAAATTTTTCAGTATTATTGGATGTCACACTGTGTCGTTTTGCCGGTAGCTTCTGGTGTTCCAAAGGACTGTACTACCCTCAGAAATGCGCTCTTCTGGGTTACTACGTAGCGAGTATTGTTAATTTCTTACCGACGTTTCGGAACCTATCGGTCCCCCCTTCAGGGAGGAGGAATCCATAAAGAAGTGACATTGGACAAAACGTTTTAAATCGTCTCTTCAAATACGAAGTAGTAGGCGCCGCAGTTGACCTTATTTCTCTCTTCAAAATTCCCGTAAGCACATGAAAGAATTGCTTCAAAATTTATAAACAATTTGGGCACGCACCCTCAAAAAGTTCATCCAGCCCAAATCTAGACTGTTAGACCCTAAGGAATAAGGTGCTATGATTCTTCAAAAACATCCAAACTACTAGCCCTGTGACACAGCATTACATCCCAGAAGGCCAACACTGAATGATGTTTATGAACATTCTTACCTTCATTTCAGATCACTCATACTGTTTATGCCTACTTCGCGCTGCTGAAGCAGATGCACAGCACCACATAAAGAAGCACACAATATGACAATTAACCAATGAAGAATCTGACTCTTCACAGTTCACTGTCTGCCTGCATATCGAGGAAAGCAACTGATATTCATTGAGACCTTTAACTGAACCTGAATCCTGTTGCACACACACGCACAACCTCATCACAAACACATTAACATAAGCAGAATTGACGTGCATATGTGTTTGTTTCACAGAAACAGACGTAGTAATCAGAGTCATAATATATAAATAACCAACAAAATGCATTTCAAGGTTCATGATGTATATTATTCACTAAATTCTAATCAATATGTTCAGGGTGATACTAGTACTATTACAGGATTATAAATTTACAAGTGTTGTTCTGTGTTGCCACCACTCCATCACAATTAAAAATTATTATAATTTCAGTTGGAAATGTATAAGCAATATAAATATAGTTTAAAAATGGGTAATGATTAAAATCTTGGGATTTAAATTCGTTATGTATGTGCGGAATGATGCTTGACATAGTGATGTGGTGAGTTTTAAATCCAAAATGTAACCAATCCTGGCCATCTTTTGGGGTAAAAATTCACATATCCTGTAAGATACAGAAACCTTAGATGGCTAGTAACAGTTACAATTAATTGTGATAAAATATTTATTGATAAAAAAGTATTTCCGATAAAAAAAATCCAGTATAATGGAAATTCTTTTATTTCAAGAAATATGTAATCATAATGAAGTAAGAATGCGACTAGCAATGTAAAAACTTCTGTACCTTCCAGAATGTATGGATTGTTCCCCTGAGAATGGACTGGACTGGTTGAAACAAAACTGGCAAATTTTAGTATTATTTCACTACATTTTACACTATATTGTGTACTACGCAAGAATTACTGTAATAACAATGCAGTATAGAGTTAATTTCTTAGTGGATGGCTTATACAATATTACAATATGGAGAAAAAATGCAGAAGATTAAAAAGTGTAACTTACAATGTGCACACACCCAAGCACACCAGAATGTGTCAGAACAAACATGGCTGAGAATTTCAGATTTTCATAACATGTTTAAATGCCAATGATCCAACCGCATAAGTCACAGCCACAAATAAAACTCCTGCCCAATTTCATTTCGCGCATTCAGCTCATGAACTACCTTACAGCAGACTTTTCCTGTAAGCAGAGCAACTAACAGAAGACCAGGCTGGTTTTGAACATTTCACTGAGACATTCAAGAATTGCAATTTTCATTATTAGTCTATTCCTGAACAGCCATATGCCTGATTTTCACCTGGGCACACAACATATCACTATATCCTACAACTGCATGTGCCAAATCCACAACATGGTCCAAACCACTGTTCATCATTTTCAAAAATACCCTATTTTAACAGTGATATGTTGTGGTACATCACTGTTATGCAACCAAAGCAATCATAACAGCCTAAAACCACTTCATTCAAACAACAAATTATGCTCCTCGCTCAACTCTTTGGTCTATTGTTGCTAAACAGTTTATTTTTCATATTTCACAGAACAAAGCAATAGTGGTAACCATGGTAATGAAGTGTAACTCACACCAGCAGTATTCAGCTGAATTCCAATGACCCTACTATGGTCTAGCCCTTTTCCTGTACAAAACCTTTGATTATTTTTGGCAAGAACCATCAAACTAGCATCCTCAATATACTGCCACATCTTCAAGATCCTACCTCAAGTACATGATGGATTGTAACTGATATAGACATGCACGCCTTCTTATATTACACTGATAACTTGAATCCGGCACACTACAATTTCACAGCAATCTACATGTGGAACAATGCAAATTACACTGAAAAATGCTACACAAGTATACGTACATAGTGTACAAGCAACTGTCAATTACAGTTGAAGCCTGTTTTCTCATCATTCTACTACAATCATGCTTCACCTGTACAACATCCAGACTGAAGTTACTGTCTGGTACAGTGCCTGACAAAGACCTAAGCATGCACCCCATCAAGATGCCTGCAGTGTCCTAACTGTACATGTTTCTAAAAATATTTTTATAACAGAAACTAGTAATTACACAAAAAGAATTCTACAGTCTCATACAGATCATTACCCTAACACCATGGCTATGAACTGTAAAAAATTAACCACTGAGGAGCTTAACAGATCTATAGCTTGTCACAGGTCTACAAAGAAGCAAAGAGCCGTGTGCTGGGACACAAAACCCATCACAGCATTTTTCTTGGTTTCATAACATTTCCATCAGACAATTTCCAATTTAACCTGACATGTTTTCACATGGTAGCCAAGAGATATTTTGCTACTGTCCTGGATGCTTGTTGACGGTCAGTGGTTTTTATCACACCTCCAACAATTTGACCCCGGGAAAGGAAAACTTGTATCTGCTGAATAGGTGGCAGGGAAGGCCAAAGAGCTAGTTTAGATACTGTGGAAAGGAGAAAAATATCTTGCCCCTACCAGCATTTGAAACTATGGGAGACTAACCATGGCTTACTCCCATTGGCTATGCTATCCCAGCTCCTACAGCAATCTGTAAATATTTAAATATCAGTTGCATGAATTTTCAATCACGCTGCACATTGGCAGTATCCGTGAGCCACTGAAAATCGACATGAACCATTAACCGTACACACACACACACACACACACTGTTAAACACAACCAGGCATAATTATAATATTAGCACACCGTCTAAAGGAATATGGATTTAAAATATATACTTTGGAATTACCAAGCAAAGAGGTTACATTTAACATGTATTAGATAAATTTGGTCACACCAAATCATGACTGCAGACTTTTAGTTAAATTCAATGCACCGGACATCATCAGCATATTCTTACATATAGAAGGTAAAGCAAGGTAAAGAATTACCATTACAGGCCTTGAGTGGCCCAGAGGGTTCCAGGAAGTTAAGGTTCCCAGATTTCATGACAAAAGCACACGATGGTGGTAAGGTTGTCAGCCTTACGCATCAGATGCCTTTACCCCCAGTAAATGCTCCTGGTACTCATTTCTGTTAGAGGCTGAGTCGACCCCAGGGCCATAGTGCAATTGGAAGGATTTTATGACAATGAAAAATTCCAATGACACCAGGTGGGATCGAAACAGTAACCTTCCGGCATGTAGCACAGCAACTTAACCACTGTGCCACCACAGTACATTCTTACACATAACACATATAAACTGCTACAGAGTGTATAATTGTGTACATGCACCTACTAGGCAACAACCTGCTTGAAAGATTTCCTACAAAAACTACAAATGGTCACCCTACAGTATGAGTGTGTAAATGCATCTTCAAGGACTTGGGCTGTTTGAAGTATTTCTTACATATAGCACATAGGAAGGTACATTCTCCATTATGAGTACGTAGATGTAACTTCAAGGTACCTGTCTGCCTGAAAGATTTCTTACATACGCAGCAGGTAAAAGCTGCTCATAAGTATGAATGTGTAGATAAAACTAAAGTATCTGACCATTTGAATGATATATTGCATACATTACATGTTTATGGCAGCTGCCCTGTATGATTACGTATATGCAACTTCAAGGTCTTTGACCACTTGAAAGATTTCTTACATATATCACAAGTAAAAGGCCGCTCCCCAGTATGAGTGCGTAGATGCAACTTCAAGGTACCTGACCGGTTGAAAGATTTCTTACACATATCACATGTAAAAGGCCGCTCCCCAGTATGATCACGTAGATGCAACTTCAAGGTTTTGGACTGTCTGAAAGATTTCTTACATATATCGCAAGTAAAAGGCCGCTCCCCAGTATGAGTGAGTAGATGTAACTTCAAGTCACCTAACCGTCTGAAATGTTTCTCACATACATCACATGTAAAAGGCCGCTCCCCAGTATGAGTGCGTATATGCAACTTCAAGTTATTTAAATGTTTGAAAGATTTGTTACATACATCACATTTAAAAGGCCACTCCACCATATGTGTGCACAGATGCACCTTCAAAGCAGTAGACCGCATGAAAAATTTCATACATACATCACATTTATATGGCCGCTCCCCAGTATGAGTGCGTACATGCAACTTCAACTCACCTGACCGACTGAAAGATTTATTACATATATCACATGTAAAGAGCTGCTCCCCTGTATGAGTGCGAAGATGATACTTCAGGGTCTGTGACTGTTTGAAAGATTTCTTACACACATCACATTTAAATGGCCGCAGCTCTGTATGAGTGCGCAGATGCTCCTTCAAAGCACTAGACTGCCTGAAAAATTTCTTACATATATCACATTTATATGGCCGCTCCCCGGTATGTGCGCGCAGATGCAACTTCAAGGAATATGACCACTTGAAAGACTTCTTACATACATCACATGTAAACGGCCGCTCCACAGTATGAGTGGTTAGATGCAACTTCAAAGTACTTGCCTGACTGAAAGATTTCTTACATACATCACATTTAAATGGCCGCTCCCCCGTATGAATGCGCATATGCACCTTCAAACTATTAGAGTGCCTGAAAAATTTCTTACACACATCACATTTAAATGGCCGCTCCCCTGTATGAGTGCGAAGATGATTCTTCAAGGTCTTAGGGTGTTTGAAAGATTTCTTACATACATTACACTTAAATGGCCGCTCCCCCATATGAGTGCGCAGATGCTCCTTCAAAGAACAAGACTGACTGAAAGATTTCTTACATATATCACAAGTATATGGCTGCTGCCTTGTATGAGTGTGTAGATGCAACTTCAAGTTATCTGACCGAATGAAAGATTTTTTACATATGCCACACGTAAATGGCTGCTGCCCAGCATGAGTGTGTAGATGTGCATTCAAGTTAACAGACATCGTAAAAGTCTTGTTACAAACATAACATGTCAATGGTTTCTCCCTTGTATCACTGCATACATGTAGTTTCAAGGCACTGGTACTCTTGAAAATTTTCTTACACATGTCACATGCAAGTGCCCGTTCTTCACAATGTGTTTGAAGATGCTTCTTCGAGACATAACACCTCATGGAAGAGTGTTTATGCACATCACTTGTAAAATGGTGCTCCTCACTATGAGTGCATAAGTGCTTATACATTTCATGTTGAGCATTGTCATTGTGTAGTTCAGACAAATGACCCATCTCCTGCCTGGAAACAATATCTGCTTCTTCAGGAACAACAACTGTCTGGAGTAGAAAAAAAAAAGCAATCTTATGGTGTGGTGAACAAGACTATCAAATCCATATTCCATTTATGTCGAAATTAAGAGCAGACTAAAATTGGTGAATGCCTGCTATCATTTGGAGTAGAATCTTTTCTCTTCCAGTTCACTATACAAAAATATGAAGATTAAGACATAAAGAACTATAATTTTCCATGTCCTTTTAATTTGTTGTGAAACTTGGTCTCTCACACTGAGGATGGAGCAAAGACTGAGGTTCTTTGAGAACAGGATGTTCAGGAAGATATATGGGCCTGAGAGTGATGAAATAAATAGGGAGAGAAGAAGATTATAAAATGAGGAGATTTATGATCTTTACTTTTCACAAAATATCATTTGGGTGATGAAATCAAGAAGAATGAGAAGGGTGGGGCACATAGCACATATGGGAGATAGAAGAGGTGCAAACGGTTTTTGGTGGAAAAATCTGGGGGATAGACCACTTGGAAGACCTAGGTCTATACAGGAGGATGACATTAAAATGGATCTTCAGGCTCATACAGATCATTCACATGACTCCAGGACAACAAAGTGGAAAAATTAACAACTGAAGAGCATAATGGATTATAGCCTGTCTAGTAGATAAGGGTCTAAAAAGGTGACGAATCATAGCAATGTACTGATACACAGTCCCATCACAGTATTGACTTTGGTTCCATAACATGTCCCAGAGAAATTTCCCAAGTAATCCTAACGGGGTTCGATGATGGTATGCAGGGGGGGGGGGGGGGGGGAAGGCGCCCCCCCGGAGGAGGGAATATACAAAAAAAGAAAAAAAACACCAGCACAGGAAAAACAAAG
>Ga0131853_10012005_pt1 | contig 15853 bp, 5 predicted proteins | sample TergutLab28metaG_FD_92764 | JGI IMG/M metagenome (GOLD analysis project Ga0131853, IMG submission 92764) | Labiotermes labralis P1 segment gut microbial communities from Petit-Saut dam, French Guiana - Lab288 P1 (version 2) (version 2) | ecosystem: Host-associated > Arthropoda: Insects >...
GTGTGTGTGTGTGTGTGTGTATGTCGGTCTCTGAGTGTAATCAGATGCAACAATAACCCTCTACATCTGAAATGATTGGATATAAAGGAGCCAGAAAAAGAAAGAAGGAAAGAAAGGAAAAGAAAGAATTGGAAAGGAAGAAGATGCGTTGCTTTCTAATTCACTCAGATACGGCGGGTCCACACCATTTTAGCAACTGCTGCTGTAGGCTGAACTGGCTCTGCATTTTCTCTAAACACGGATCATTGATGGAAATTTGAAAATCGGAAAATAAATTGTAGCACTCTGTGTGCTCACATATACGTGCAGACCATAAGGCGCTGAAATGATATTTCACTAGAGGCACGTGGTTAAAGTCTTTCTACATTTTCTTCATGATTAATGTATTTAATTTAAATAGGTTTCCAGACTCGTGTCACTGCACAGATCTGAAATAAATAAAATGTAGCTTATAGAATAAGCAAGTGGGTTTATATCAGCGTCGCGAAGCAGAATCGTTCTTGGAGAGCTTAGAGTTTCTCAGCTAGAGAAGAAATGCCACAAATCTTAAGAAGACAGAAATTTCATTACATTTTTTTACTGTATTCATAATTTGCCCTATCGAAGTAGCCAGATACATTTTCTACATCCTCAAACCAACTTCCTTATGACCCATTTTAGTAGTACGCAGCAACACAAATCCATTTCTCCCTAATCGTCTTTTTCCAGCAGATTATTCCAGTCCAATCATTTACGCACTTCTCTTCTCTCCCAGACATGTCACGCGCGCCCAACATCACACGATCCGTAATCTGATCAGTCAATTTTATTTAGTTTGGAGTAAACATAAAGAAGATACTATGTAAAAGGTGAGTGTGAAGCAGTCTAAATACAAAAACATTTGGTATCTATACCTAGTGATGTAGGTTAGCTACCAGCAACTGATAGCTACTCACCATCACCAGCTATAGATACAAAATATAGTCGTGTTTATACTGCTTCACGCTGACCATGTACATTGTCATTTAATACACAACAGGGATGTCGCACCTCAAAAATGAAGATCCTCATTAGATACTAATTTTATAAGGTGCTTAAATTGTAGTGTATTTACGTGTGTTGACTACGTAAAAATTATAATTTTATGACGAAACAGCCCATGGTGTGTGAGCCAAGGCCTCCTCAATATCGAAGCTACACGACTACACTTAGACACACGTCACTCGGTAAGACTCCTCTGGACGAATGATCAGCTCGTCGCGGTGACCTCTGCCTGACAACACACACAACACTCACAAAAGACAGACATCCATTCCTCCGGCGGTATTCGAACCCACAATCCCAGCAAACGAGCGGCTGCAGACCCACGCCATAGACGGCACGGCAAATGGGATCGGCAATAGAAATTTATTAGACTTTAATAAATAAAATATATATTAATCTATGTCAATGCTTACAAGTATTGTAATTCTTGACACACACACACACACACACACACAAGGTATTGGCTTAGTACTGTGTAAAATGTCGTGGTGGTTTTATGTTTAAATATTTGTAATCCTACGCAATACGATATCTAGATTTTGCAAAGTACCTCACAAGTAACACTATTTTTTACGATTTGTTTTGATGTCAGGGCAAGAAAGCTTTAGAAATTTAGGAAATGCTGAGTTGTAAATTGATGGTTTGGATTCATAATAGGGAGTATCTGCGTCTAAAGATGTTTTCTGCTATGAAAATCCCACGCACTTGCACATCAGGAATTGAAGTGTCTGACAAGTAACGAGCACCGTAACTCCAAATGCCTGGCTGCTTAACAGGAATCCCAGATGCACGCTATCAGATTATTAGACTTCTTCCAGACTCGAAAGGTGGGAAGTTAGAGAATTATATGAAAAAGAAAATATGAGAATTTTGAAGTTGTTATGGGGAATGGGACCAGTCCAACAGACGTCAATATAAACGGACAAAAAGGAGAAATTGTGTAGTAGCTACATCACAGAACAGTGAATTTCCAGGAACACCCAGACCCCACTGACCCGCATTTCAATTTGTTCACAATCGACCGTAATCAGGTCGTCCATTATCATTCCCTTTAATCAAATAAAATTAATTAACCGGATAATTTTTTTTCATAGAAACAAAAAAAAACCGAATTACCAAAGCTCTAATATTCTTGCTCTAAAGACCTTTTAGTCATACATGAATATTCATGTGGGCACAATGCGTCCCGATTGCAAATACTAAAAGTTTAATGCAATTTGAGATAATAGTCCCTGTTTATTCTCAGATTCATAATGAAACCTTTTAACTTCAATACAACCTGTGATTGATTCGTACGTTTATTATTGGGCTTTAAATGTTTCACGCGGTATTAACCTTTAGACGCCTAATGTCAACTATAGTGTTCGTACCGCACCGCTAACCTCTAAAGTTGCATTTTATATATTTATTCAACAAATATAGGTGCTGAATATTTTAAACATGGTATATACTCTCCGTTTTTTCTCTTGAAAGTGCAGTTTGTTTCCTAATTCTAATGTATTTGGTTCCTATACAGAGTGTGCTAAAATTTAAAAAATAATTCCGGCGCCAAAAGGTTAATAATCAAAATCTGCTACTCTTGTAATACACCAATAATTCATGGTATTTTTTGTCGTAAGTGGTATAGGGATTAAGCCAAGCAACAAAATATTAAGTCATATCCAGTAAATTATGATTAATTTTAATAAACATATTTACCATAGGTAAAAATTTCAAAACTTTTTCCCTCATCATAGCCTTCTACCCTGCGTACAGTCACTCGCAGCTCATCATTGGCCATATACAGGGTGTTCAACTTAAAAGTGGACTGTATTTTAATGTAAGTAATTTATTTACCAATATTTACAACATGTTATATTACACAACTAACCTGAATTTACAGTAAGTGTTGGAAATGATGTCCATTCATTTCAATGCACTTATCGACACATATCACTATGTTCCTCGCGAATTTTCTTAGCGTTCCTTCATTTTTAATCATTTTCTCAATAGCACTTTTCACTGGCGTTTGCCTTCCAAATAAAAAAAAAATTGTCTACAGTGGACGTAAGACATCATTTTTAAATAACTTTCCAAAATAAACACACGTTCTTCCACTGTTAACCGCAGTATGAAAGCGTAAAAAATGGCCGCTTTTCAAACACCAGCATTCACTGTCGACTGACTCAACCGATACAGATGGCCAAGACCGGTTCCCCCCTCTCCTTCAACAGTCTTGCCAACTCCTGCACATGTAGTAGTGTAATTTCATACCAGCAGAACCATTATAAAAAACATCTGACGTGATATATTCACGGCTTAGTTAACGGTCCACTTTTAAATTTAACACCCTGTATATATTAAAAACATGACAGGAAATATATATCCTAATGCAGACGTTTTCGGATCTTTGCACCATGGGCTTTTTACAGACGGCGTTCCTTAATAGTGGTCACACATTTAGGTTCGTCCGCAATATTGTGAAATGCGACTATTAGCAGCGCCTTGTCTTTCTGTCTGTCTGCCTGCCTGTCTGTCTGTCTGTCTGCCTGCCTGCCTGCCTGCCTGCCTGTCTGTATGTCTGTCTGTGTATTCGTTCGTCCATCCATTTGTTCGCATTAAACAGCTCGTTTATCTTGCAAAGGATTTTCATGAAAATTTTGTGTGACATTATTAATATTCGTTCCTAAGTTTCTAAATTAAAACCAGAGAAATAGCTCTATAAGAGGCACTTGCCACGGAGACTCAAATACTTGTATGATATCACCCTGAAATATTCCCGAGACCAAAAAGTAAGTTGAATGGTGCAGACTAATAAAAATCTGTCACTTTGAACAGGTTTTTCATAAAATCTTGCCGCTTGCGAGAAAATTATGAAATATAAAGACAAAGCGAGAGGGGGTATAGATGAATGACCATCATGTACCGCCAACACATTTAAATTTGTATGATGGGTGAATAGGAAAAATGCATATTTTAAGAATACTGAATATTTACTGCTTTGGTCAGGAAGAATATATGAGGCAGATGCAAATCCACTGACGGATAATTAAGAATAAAACATGCAGTTATAATATTTAATACTCACTGCTATATGGAGCCGGGATAGTACAGTGAATTATAGTGACTTCGGGCTGGAAGACCCAGGGTTCTAATCCCGTATGGGCTAGGTATTTACATAATCTCCACAATATCCATATAGTCTCTGGAGATAACGTATCTTTCTAATCGATGGGTACCACGGGACAGCATTTTCGTTTAAAATATTAGCCAGTTATAATAAATTATTAGTCCAATACTCCAATTTAACTGTAACAGAATTTGAATTAATCTTTATTGTATCTAATATGACAGCAGCTACATGTTTCGGTTATGAACTTCAGCCATCATCTTAATGTATATTTAAGAACCTTACTAAATAGAACTTTGGGCCCGGTAGCTCAGTCAGTATAGCGACTGACTACAGGCTGGACAGTCCAGGATCTAATCCCGCTGGGAACGAAATTTTCCGCCTGTCCAGACCGGCCCTGGGGCCCATCCAGCCTCCTGTACGATGGGTACCGGGTAAAGTGAGACCGGGGCGTGCTGCTGGCCACTCACCCCCCTTCTAGTGCCACCGTCATGGAAGAGTAGAGCTATACCTCTACCCACCCTCTGGGCCACACCGTGTCTGTAAGGTGATAACTTTACTTTTTACTTGGGTAGTACTACCAAACAGGCAAAATACTTGTCCTTGCAAATACTTGTCTCCTCAGCAATGATTACTACTGTTTTTTATGCGTATTGGACCGTGCATCATCTTGATATTTGAATAAAGGTTGACCAACTAGAAGACACTTGCTTTATTATCTACTGATCAACATGTTTCAGACGTTAATAACTCCAGCCTACACAACGCAACAAATAGTCGCAGGCTCCTGAAGATGGAGGTATTAACGTCTGAAACATGTTGATCAGTAGATAATAAAGTAAGTGTCATCTAGCTGGTCAACCTTTATTCAAAGATTACTACTGTTGTTTATTATTCAGCCCTTATGAACCCTCCTACGTTAGGAAAGACGGAGCTAGCTGTTAATAACAAAAAATCCATCCACGATACAAGTTTTCCCTTATTCCGTCCTAAGTACAACAAGCAAGCACTTCACAGAAAACGAAATGTATTCCTTACTACATGACAGCACGTGACGTAACGATGTGTCACGTTCCACCCCGCCGCCCTCCATATTTGTATTCAGTGTGACTTACATATGCTTCATACATGTTGAGAGAGTAGCGATCAGTTGATAACACGCTATTCAGAAGCATAGCAAAACACGTATTTGAAATTTAATGTCTGTCCTAGTTTATGCCTTTATAATGGAACACGAGTTGGGAGATACAGGAATTCTCATCACTCACACGTCGCATTTAAATAAATATATGTAAGATCTGAAATGCGTCCTTCATGATTATGTAGGCTTATGTTAAGTTATCTACTAATGTGGTTATTTTGCAACGGCAATGTATGTGAGGAAACATTAAACTTTTGGCGCCGGAATTATTTTTTAAATTTTAGCACACCCTGTATATAAAATGTGAATAATACTGGAACCAAATACGTTAGAATTATGAAACAAACTGCATTTTGAAGAGAAACACGGAGAGTATATACCACGCTTAAAATATTCAGTACCTATATTTGTTGAATAAATATATAAAATGCAAATTTAGAGGTTAGCGGTGCGGTACGACCACTATAGTTGACATTAGGGGTCAAAGGGTTAAAAGGAGCTGCAAGAAAATGTAATTTTTATGTCCTTATGTACTGAAATAAATATACCAAATAAATTATGGATATATATATATATATATATATATATATATATATCTAATTTAAGCCATGGTAGCTGGTCTGCGAAAAGAGGTTTCAACTGAAATGTCCCGCAAAATTTTGTAATCACATTATTTTTCCTGGAACAGGCTGAGAAATGACATTATATATATATACACACACACACACACACACAGATATATATATATATATATATGTATATATATATAATATAAACGTCGATTTCGAAAATATTTTGAATTCGGTACATTTCAGTTACAAACGCCTTTTCGCAGACCAGCTACCATTGCTTAGAATTTTCGTGAACTTATCCAACCCTCCAGAAACATACGGACACAGTATCTTAAATTAGTCCACCATCACTATTTTTACCAAGTTTCGCACATGTCGGTCAATAATCTTACTACATTTTGCGCTACGTAGTCTGACCTAATAAGAGCTTAGTCAAGTCAGCCGTAACTAATATAGTCTGAGGTAGGCAGATGTTTCAAATTCTTCCTCGACAGGCTTTTATAACGCAAGCCAAATGCTAAGATCCAAAATTAAATGCGCTCATAAATGTTCAGTACATTTTTACTTCAAATTTTCTTCGAAATTCCTCGGTTAGGCCCTTGAACAGTCTTCGCTTCTTTCGTGCCTTCTTTTTTACACATTTCGTTTGAAAAACGCAAAAACGTCACTGAAATTTCAGAAGTCAGAAACAAGAAACCTAACTATCCATAAACTCCAAATTCAATAAGATTTGTTTCTCTGCATCTAAAAGAAGGAAATTTTAAATACATGGAAGAGTTAGTTTTTTTAACTTTTCATACAATTTTTCAGGTAAAAATGAATTTAAATCATAAGCCTAAGGAGTTAAGTATAGGAAGACTAATTTTTTTATATACATGGGTCAGTGCATCGTGAATCGAATTTAATAACTGTCCAACAAGACGCGACTTATTCAGTTTATTACATTTCTGTAGGCAGCTGTACATGTTTCGGGTGTTGACATAACCTAAATTATATATATATATATTTTATTATATATATTTCGTATTTTGTTGTACATAATTTAAAATTATTGCTTTTAACCATCCACCAATATTTTATATATCATATTCGTCAAGGCTAGTAACATTCAATATAACCAATCTGGAATTTTAATTGATACATTAGTATCAATAGCAGCGTATTTTACTCATTGCAGTTAATCAATACCAGAAGCTGTAATTATAGCTGTACCAGCTCCTGATGATTGGTGTCAACACCCGAAACATGTAGAGCTGCCTGCAGAAATGTAATAAACTGAATAAGTCGCATCTTGTTGGACAATTATGAAATATAGGAAACTTAATTCTAAGTAAATAAGCTTTTTGCGTAAATTAAATTAATAAACCTGGAATAAATCGAAAAGAAATTTTATTTGTCATAAAATAAGTGAATAAATCACTTTAAAAAAGAGTATTCTTGATGTACTCATGTCTAATGCTTACTTAAAAATTAAATATATTTCTCTAAATTCAGATTTAAATCTGACACGAAATTCATAGAGAAATATTTATATAAAATTTGGCTGATAATGTTACGCCCAATCACACGAGGAGAAAAAACAACACTATATATTTTATATTTTAACGTTAACATCCCTAAATTAGACATAAGAAGGAAAATTATTCTGAACTGGATAGTTCTAAGCTTTCCCTGATTTCAGTCTCATGTGAAATTCTACGTAAATGAAATTTAAATTTGGTACTGTCATTTTTATGAAACTGATTTACTACACGTTTTTAAAGAAAGTGATACAAGTTTGTAAAACTTTATGCCACAATTCTAAACTCCCAGCAACATAACATTTCTAATGTGTTGATTGTAAGTTGTGTTTGGAGAATCTTGAATTTAAAAAAAGGGAGGGGGGGAATTATTTTTTCATATTTTTAATTTTGTTTTGTTTGTTTGTTAGGAGTTTTCAATATTTCTGAAACTGATGCAGCATTTTACTACATAAATAAGTGCATATAAAATCAGAGGGAAAGGGGAATCGATACCAACGTAATCTCTTGGCCTTGACCTGAAGGTTAAGACACAAACGTAACAAGACAATGCAAATACTCACTGAATTTACTGAAATGTGTTCTTATCAGTCCCTCTCAAATAATGAAGTCAAAACCTAGAAACTTCTGTACAGCTATGGAAAGTACTGGATAAAACAGGCCATTATTTAATACATCGAAAAATGATAAACATTCAGTGTTCATTCAAAGTGAACATAAGTTGCATGAAACTTTTACAATAAATAAGAAATTTGCTGCAGAATATGTCCGTCAGTAACGTACTTGACACAGTGAAACCCTTTATGTTCATAAGCAGGTTTTTCTGGGTAGTCCCATAACTAATTACAAATATACATATAAATACAACGCGTCAGCCAATAACACAACAATTTATTTTATATACAATAAAACAGTATATTGTCCGGGCGACATTTTTCGACCTTTATTAGGTTATCTTCAGGCCCTGTGGGAAAGCAGATCCAAGAGCTATCTATATTTCAAAGCATCGTGGGATCCCAAATGCCTACAGATTGTGTTATATGAATGTGAAATACATAAGTTTGTACTACGTATATATTGGAATCTGTGTAGCGGTCTGTGCATTGAAAGGCTGAAAATTATCTGAGGTGGTTGTATATTAATACTCAGATAATTTTCAACCTTTTAATGCTCTGACCGCCGCACAAATTCCAATATACAGAAACTTATGTATTTCACAATCATATAACACAATTTGTAGGCATTTGGGATCCCACGATGCTTTGAAATATAGATAGCTCTTGGATATGTTTTCCCAGATGGCCTGAAGATGACCTAATAAAGGTCGAAATATGTCGCCCTGATAATACATTGATTTTATTGTATATAAAACACAGTGTTGTGTTATTGACTGACACGTTGTATTTTTATAACACTTCAGGATGGAAAACATGAAATATAAATATACATACCGATATACAATACAAAAATCCCCAGAAAAACTGCTGTATGTGATAATATTACTTAAAGTTTAGTTGGTGAATACATTTAATTTATTGTCACGTTATGAGATATTTAGTACATTTGATTATATATTTCCTTGGCATTATGACCAGTTTCTGTATCCACGTATGAAAATTAGGTTCAAACATGCAACTCATGTATTACGAGAAATGCATTACATCAGTCAATTTAGGGAAAGATGAGTATACCTCAGCACATCGGAAATCGATAAGGCTGACATGAGTTCAAAGAACTGAGTGGTAGCTTATCACCGAACACTGCTATTAATACAAAGAGCTGTCTCTGTACCAAATGCTTAGCTGCATATTAAGTGACATACCGGTTATAACCCTGGATCTATTTATAGATAATCAGGATATCCGTTCTAATACGACTGGCCGCTCAGCGATAGAGCACAATACTTTATTAACAACGACAATTCTCCACGTGTTGTAGTCCTGCTTGTGTTATTAACAACAGTAATGTAAAACCTGATGGTGCATCACGTAAGCAGTAGGCTTTAAAAGGTTAAGGAAGAAAAGTTTTAAATAAACATAAGTAAGGCTAATAATAAAGGTATATTGTTGTAGTTATAAATACAATGGGAAATACTGCTCTATATTTGAACCAAAATTTTCCGAACGAACCTGAAACCGGATTACCGGGAGCCGTTTTACCGAGGGAATGTCTATGTACCAAGGAATGTCACAGACATATATAGACTTCATGGGACTCATTACTTACAAGTATTATAGATTTAGGGAAAAAATGTTTTTTTTTAATCTCGTCACAGTATTAACATGTAGACGGACTCAACTCTAGATATGATATTAGCAGTAAAATCACTTTGAATATCCAGCAGTATCTAAGCTGAGTTCTTACGTTTCAATTGTCAATAGGCCTAGCCCACTACTCCATTCTCAAACTGGAAAATTCGTGGGATACCAAATGTAGAAATAAATTGGAAAAATTATACATGACATGATACGAATAAGAAGGAAGAGATTTCCTAAATATTACTTTACTTTCAGGGGATATTAATAGACTAAATTTCAGTTAGAATTTTATCTGTTTAAAGACGGTCTTATTTTGGAAATATCAGTAATTCTGAAAAAATGGTTGCATTTTTCACTTTTCTAATCACGAATTATAACCCTGCGTTAATTAATAATTGGAAAACGAAGAAACGGTAACTTTTCTTAACAAGGACTTACTATATTCGAGAAAATCTTGGGCCCTAACTGTGAGTTTAATATGTTTGTCTTTTCATGGCAAGGGAAAACAGAGCTCTGAAAATGTTTTCAATTCCGTCTGTACCACATCCTGGCCTTTCTTGGAATCAAGAAGTGAGATCTTGAGGTAAAAGGCAAGGAGAACCGAATTTCCAATTGGCTCCACAATGCAAAACGCTCACCAGTAAAATCACAGTTTCTTAGTCTGAAAGGAACACAAATAATACAGTTTTACGCATTCCGCCCTTCTCCCTGCATGTCAGAATGAACAAAGACGCAAGCAAAACGATACCCAGCGTGGTTCAACCTAAGTGTTCAGGACTTCAATTATTACTAGATGACCTCATTGTTCCCGTAGCGCTTCACAGCTTGAAGTTATATAAAATATTATTTCCAATAACTATTTAAATTAGTTTGGAAACAATCGTAAGTATTTATTAGTGATAAAACTGTAATAAATTGTGGCAAAAGACGGACAATTCTACAAAGTCGGTGAAAGAACGGCGTTTCACTGTTTCAGGACCGCTACATAGGTACTACAATATTGCAGTTTTCTGGACTTTCTCTCTTTCCTTCTACTTTACTTTCTCTAGTTGCCATTTTATATCCCTATCGCACCACATATATATCCCCGGCAGGCAAAGTTGCAAGGATGGTGTATCCGATATCGGCTCTTCAGTGCGTGTACTTTTCGTTACTTACGGTCTAATAAACATGCTTGCTTCTTGTCACGTCTTTGAAAAGCGAATCTCTCGTATATCCAAAGTTTAAATAGAGCAATGCCTTAAGCGTGACGTGGATTTTACATTCCTGTAGCTAACATACTTGTTACCTGGTATGCTATGACACACACATACACACACGCGTGCGCGTGCGTGCGAAGTTCCGCTGCTTTTTTCACTTGAGTCTAGTGTTTAGTTCGCAAACAATTCGTCCGAGTTTGTTCCGAAATATATCTTAAAATCAGCCCAAGACTTACTGTGACTTTCCAGACATCCATATTTTTACTCCTTCATAAGACCCGCTATTATAACTACGTATAAGACTAATCTGAAATTCTTTAGAAGTGACGTACGTAAATAAATGTCAAAGAGTATATCACAGTTTCCACTTTCGCGGATATCGACTGAGAATTCAAGAAAATTTTATAAGCTTGCCTGAAACTGTATCTATGTAATTTCAGTAATTACCCATGCCGAAAGTCTCTATTTTGACTGACGTGTAGTAGCTACCCTTACAGACGATTTTTGGAAAAAAATCGAGGATACCTCTTTTCAACTTCTATCATTTCTAACATATATAATCATAGTCTAACTTCATTCCAGACACACTTTGCTATTGACACATTGCAAGTAAAGAATTCAACACTTACATTAAAGAGAAAAAAGGCGATTTTGAGATAGATGTCAAATATTGAGTCCTATATTGACACAGAGATATTGGTTTGTGTTCAAGAAAACACACATAACTGTAGTCAGCTCATATTTCTGTAAAACTAATATGTGCTTTGATATGAACGTAGCTGATGACAGCGTCCTGTATACTGCAGTATGTTAAAACAATGCGCTATTCTAGGATTTCATTGAGCCTTCCTATTCAAGCCACTGGGTTGTCGCGATATGTGTGTACATCACACTTGGACGCTCGAGTCCTTTTGTTAATCGTGCCTAGCAGCCTGGTCAAAGAGTACCATTTTAATGATAAAAATATGTGACATGCTATTTCACACTATAAACGTAGGTTTTAGATAAATCGATCGTTGCTATAGCCCCCTTTTATTAATTAGAACAATTATGTCTGTGTTGTTGACCGCCTCTGTGGTCTAGTGGTCAGAGTTTCTGGCTACAGAGACAGAGGTCCCGGGTTCGATCCCCGACGCTACCAGATTTTCTGAGTAGTAGTGGGTCTGGAACGGGGTCCACTCAGTCTCGTGAGCCTCGTGAGGTCAATTGAGGAGCTACTTGAGTGAAATAAGTAGCGGCTCCAGGTCTAGAAAACAGAGATTAACGGCTGTGGGGACCCGTTGCGCGACCACGTGACACCCGTCTATCCGCAAAAGTTGGCACTAACTTCGCTGACCGGCGGCGGCCGCTCTGTCGCTATTTCGCTTGCGGACTAAGGCCACGGAGTTTAGTTTAGTTTATGTCTGTGTTGTTAAGTTAATAGTTAACGTGTTTTCTAAAGCAGCTGTTGCTGCATTTTATCCACCGTGTTTGACAACACGTTTTGCGGAATTCTCTGATAAATATCCGTCACATTTTTCCGTGTATACATCCAACACACACTGAAAACAGCGGTACAGAGTAGTGGGGAGCTTAAGGCCACAAATCTGAATATTATTACCAGCAGTTGCAGAATTTGAAATAACCCACCCAACTCGTCTGACGAATTCCCGGACAGCTAACAGCCGTGACTAATTTGCATTAATGGAAATCTTACACGCTTACCGTTTATGATCAGCTAACAGCAAAACTTCATTTACACTGTATTTCTTATTATTTCTACTGTAGTCTTTATTTAATTAAGTTTCTTATGATATCAAATTTACAAGTTAAGGCAATGAGCGATTAAAGTAACATTCAGTAAATTTGAAGAATTTCGAAATAAGTTTTCCTTCTTCATTCAAAACGAAGGTAGATTTCATACGCTAGGATTTCTAAACTTTGTTACATTTCCTTCTCATGACGCAACAGCCCTGTTAGGATAGGTTTTCCTCATTATCGAGACTTTACGATCACATTCAGACACATCACCCTCGGTAGGACTCCTCTGGACGAGCGATCAGCCCAATGCAGCCACCTATACCTGACGACACAGAACACACACAAAAGACAACCACCCAAAGGCGGGGTTCGAATCCGCATTCCCAGCAAGAGAATGGTCGCATAACCAAGCTTTAGACAGCCCAACCACAGGCAACGGCTAGAATCTTCTGAATTACTCACTTAATCATGTATAATTTTCATGTTCTATTACCTACTCTTCACACAGCAATTCACGGATCCAACATTTATTTTATAACCTCCTATGTGAATGACCAATTTTAGAAAATGATACGGATTTTGCAGCCTTGTAACCGGATTCATATTTCATTAAACGGATTATGCCTGTTTCAGATTAATAACGTTTCAAAATGCAATAAAACTAGAACACACACTCCGACACATATTTTACTTTCCGCTGTTGAAGCAGAGCCTCGTTTATCATGCATTATTTGGTGAAGTACATAAAATGGGCCCTTAATGCGGAAACTATCTGATTGCTTATAGTCACATTTTTTACGCACTCACAGAGAGGATTTTGATTATTACTGCTATTTCAGTTGGCCTAATCAAAGCTGTCGAACCAATTTAATTTCATCGCGTTTGTGTATGTTGGGGTTAAAAATTTAAATTATGAACGACCAATCTAAAAGCTCTTGTAGGGTTCGGAGTCATGGGTTCGTTTCCGCATCTGTGGCAATTCTCGGTAATAATTTATCTCCTGCAGCGAATTAAAACTACGCGTTTGCTTTGGCTAGCTAATCTAAACTGAGGCATCCTGTCGTGTTTCCGTAAAATTAAAATAGTAACTACCCATCGACACAGGTTTAATTTGTACTATTGCGTTGCAAAACGTTTCGACCCCAAACGGTCTTCATCGGACTAAAAACTATAAAATTCACAGAAAGTTTACATTTGCTTTTCTAAACTGAAATTAATTTTTTTTAGAATTCTAATTTTTGTATTGTTGCTATTATTATGACCATTTAAAATGTTAAAATAAAATGAAGATAATTAATGTCAATAATACGTGGGATCTCGAAGTAGTCAGATGGATTGAGCTGGAATATTCTTATACATATATATATATATATATATATACATACATATATACATATATACATACATATATATGCACATACCCAAACACACACACGCACATATACAACAAAATATCCCGTCTCACTACATAAGACTATTCGTGAATCTTAATATCTTTTATATTAAATATATTCATTTTATTGTCAAAATATAATTAACATTAATATTAACAATATGTATATAATTTTGCCTGTTGTTTTGTATGGGTGTGAAACTTGGTAGTTGACATTGCGGGAGGAAATGAAGTTGAGGATGTTTGAGAACATGGTGTTGAGGAGAATATTTCGACCTAGGAAGGACGAGATAACGGGGGAATGGAGGAGAATGCATAACGAGGAGCTAAATGATTTGTACTCCTCACCCAATATTGTGCGGGTGATAAAATCGAGAAGAATGAGATGTGCTGGGCATGTGGCGCGTATGGGTGAGGAGAGGGTGTGTATAGAGTCTTGGTGGGGAAACCGGAGGGAAAGAGACCACTGGGGAGACCTAGGCGTTGATGGGTGGATAATATTAGGATGAATCTCCAGGAGGTGGGATGTGGGTATATGGACTGGATTGGGCTGACCCAGGAGAGAGACAGGTGGCGGACGATTGTGAGTGCGGCAATGAACCTTCTGGTTCCGTAAAATGCGGGGAATTTCTTGACTAGCTGCAAACTAGTTAGCTTCACAAGGAGGACTCTGCACCATGCAGTAAGTAAGTAAGTAAGTAAGTATTAGCAACATGTACAAAAAAATTTAGAATTGTAACAAGACAGGCAATGCATGTAGAACATAACAAGGAGACGCCTTCTTCCAACGATTATTGCAGTGTACAAGCAATAAGTGTTATATATGTTGATTGTGTTTTTAGCCTTAGGTATCCAGCATGCAATGCGCATGCACAGTATTGTCATCTGTGACAAGCTTTCCTTTGAAATATTTTTCCGCATTATCTCATAAACGACACGATTTTAAAAAGTACTGAAAGCATAATATGTGTTTGGATTTCCTCTAAAAAGTTTGTCTGAAACATTTCTTATTCTAAGAAGAAATGAGCGAGATGTGATCGAAAATGTATATTGGTCTTCACGTAAAATACCCGTGGGCTCTTCACTGATTTTAATGAAACTTGAATTTTCTCGACGGTTTTTCAAATATACTCAAATATCAAATTTCATTAATATTTCTTTAGTGGGAGTCGAATCGTTCCATGCAGACGGACGGACGGACGGACATGACGAAGCTAATAGTCGTTCTTCGAAATTTTGCAAATGCGCCAAAATCTGACACCTCAGTTTATAAAAAAAAACCCTCATAACTCTTTATGTGATTTAAACAAGTATTTAGCCAGATTGTGATCATTTAGGGTCGAAACAAGTTGTAATAAAATAGTATGAATAAAGGGCGCTTTGGTGTCTTTTTACGCTTTTAATTAAAGGTAACTAAGTTAAAGGACTGTTTTCAAACTGGTTTCTTCACGCGTTAAATTGTGACAACACCCAGTACCTTCCTGTTAGCTGTCAACATAAGCTAATGTTCCGTGCTAAGGTGAGAGTTGTTGGTTTAGCGCAAGGAGAAGGTCTTCCGAAAAACTCTGGCGATGGTCGAGAGCCCCTAACCGTATTACACAAGACCTATTTCCGTATTAAAACACAGTCATTGGCCAAAGTGCAAAAGCTTTAATATTATCTTTCCCAATTTTCTCACAGTTGAATCAGAATGAAATAAATATTGCATATACAATACATTTTACACTAAAATACTGCTTGTCCGGGCTAGAGGTATACAAAAATATATGCTTATATTTTAGTACCTAAAAGCTTTATGAAATTTATGTTTTCGCCAGTGTACAGAGTAACTCAAAAAGATTTTTATGCACGTCCGTACACTTCAATGTGGGCACCTGTTGTAGCTCGACAGATATCTA
>Ga0131853_10012007_pt1 | contig 15853 bp, 11 predicted proteins | sample TergutLab28metaG_FD_92764 | JGI IMG/M metagenome (GOLD analysis project Ga0131853, IMG submission 92764) | Labiotermes labralis P1 segment gut microbial communities from Petit-Saut dam, French Guiana - Lab288 P1 (version 2) (version 2) | ecosystem: Host-associated > Arthropoda: Insects >...
AAAGTGGAAAAAAAAAAAGGAGGGGGGGAAAATTTTTTGTTTTTTTTAAAAAAAAATCAGGAGGGAGGGGGTTTTCCCCGGCGTTTTTCCTTCCCCTTCCCCCCCCCCCCCCCCCCCCCCCCCCAGGTGTGTCAGTATGTTATTGCCAACCGAAAAAAATCAGACAGACTGAGAGACGGACCGGCAGACAAGTGAAATCTAAGTGCTATAGCAAAGTTTTCTGGAATCTGCGACTGCAGAGTCGTTGAATTGGAACTTCTTCTTAGGCTAAAAGAGATACGAAAGAACCCTTCGGAACTATAACGTTCAAGTTATTACTGGATTTTTATTTCCAAAGTTCTGTATTATGATACGACGCTACGTGACAGTGATTCGAGCTTCTGGTTTGGTAGTTGCTTGTGTCTGTTTTTACTTAACCTGCATGAAAGGGAAGGGATCAGAATTCAGACCACATAAACCGCGTCTTTGTTAGTATAACTATCAAGTTGCAGCTACTGCAGTTGGAAAATACTAGGCGTTTTCCTGACAGCACGACAATATTTATAGTAATTAAATAGCTATATAAAGATCACAATAATATTTATTGTATTTGAGTTAGCTACACGAATTACACGACATGTTTCGACCTGTGTAGGTCATCTTCAGATGTAGTTTTATTCTAAAACGTAGGAAAGTATTAGTTGTGAATGCTGAATTTGTTATTTAATTGCAGATTCTCTTTTTTGATGTTGTAGATTACCGACACACTCATCCCGTTAAAAGAGAAACAAAATAAAATATCTGCTGCCACCGAACAGGCAGCACGATTGTACTCGTATTGGTACACCGCGTCACCAAACAACATACAGACGGAAAGTCGTACCTACAAAAATCAACGATATAACACAAAAAAAATCGGAAACAAAAACGCCAGGAAATTCTACAAAGTAAAAATATCACCAATAATTGCAAGAACACAAAGTGCAAGAAGGGGCAAAATCTGTAACATACAAATTATTTAATATTCACATCTAATACCTTCCTACATTTTAGAATTAACTCCGCCTGAAGATGACCGACATATGTCGAAACATGTCGTGCAAATCGTGGAGCTAATTTAAATAAAATCATTATTTTTGTGATTTTTATATAGCTCTAACTGGGTTCCTTTTTTGGGGAGGGGCATAGAGTAAATGCTTTTACAGGAAAAACACTGCTTTTTTCAGTTGGGATTCTATTGTATAGTAGAAAGGGATGGCAATAATAAAGAATGTTTCAAGATACAACGTGTTGGGTCTTTATTGTCGTATTTAGTGGATGAATTTCTTTACGTTAATTTCAAAGATTAGGCATACTGGCCTCTTCCTTCTCCATCAAAATCTCGTTTAATCACTCCATCTTGTTTATTCATCATAGAATATTATGACGAAACACAATTGCAGCAATAGACCACGTTTGACCTAAACATAAATTAATATAAAATATTTGTGCACTGAGGATACCTAACGCGACATTCAGACAACTCAAACAGTAACTTTACCACCAATAATCTAAAGAAAATTACTCAGTTGAATGCGCACCTATACTATGATCATACTCTGTATAGCGTTCCTCTATATACATTTTTGTGACCTGAAGATGGCCCACAGTGGCCTAAAAATGTCGTCGTCAGCATAATAAATAGGATACATGACAGCTGTGTTTTGACGGACCCCACCTCCTCCATAATTGCTTATAACACAACGGGGATGATGGGCCTAAAGACTACTCAGTATAACAATTTTTTTTTGCTGTACCTATAATAAAAATAAATTTACCTTTTATATTTAAAAATCGTCACGTGTTTCTATTCCGATTTATTATCGGAAGTGCACTGAGGGGTATTATTGTTGGTTTCACGGTAAAATATTTGGGTTATAAGGAAACTGTCAAAAAGACTGTACGGGCTTTTCCAATTCAAGGGAATGATATTTGAAAATAATGGGTCAGTCCAGGGGGAAATTTGATTACTTGGATGTCGAAGAAGCAATCTGGGGAGTTCGCAGAACTTCTCCGACCCTCAAATGTGGAGGCATGCTCAATGGATGTACGTGCTATTATATGTAATCCTATGCGACAGTTGCTTGTGCCAAAGAATTTTATTCTTTTCCTGTCGAGCAATCAAGGTCACTCTGCAATAGATAGGCTGTAATATTCAGGGCTGTGTTTAGGCAGGATAAAAAACAAATATTGCGTATCACCCCCTAGTAAAGGAATTCCCGATATATTCAGAAAGATTCCGGGATAAAATTTTTAAATTAGCCACGAACGCCTGCCTCCAAATTCTGTTCCAAGTCAAGGATAAATCTCATCCCATTTGCTGCTAAGCTGTTCATATAGAATGCCTGATTTCAGGCTTCCGCCGCGAAGCAGATGAGAACTGCGCTGTTCTGGGTTATTATGCAATGAGTAATGGTAAATTGTTACCGACGTTTCGGACAACATCCCGCCCCATCTTCAATAGGTTGTCCCGAAACGTCGGGGAGCAGTAAACATTACTCGCTGCATAATAACCCAGAACATCGCAGTTGTGTTTGTTTAAACATAGTCATTGAATAACCTAAGAAGTACTCGATTATTAACCAACACAGCATGTTTAGCCACACAAAATTTGTGTTCATAGAGAAAAAACCTAATCAAAAAGGGGTTCGGTGTTGGGAAGCAAAGTGTTAGATTAACACTAGAAGTGATTAGTAGATCTTCCTGTTTTCTTCCTCCTTCACCTCGAACGTGGTAGTACGTTTTCTGACACAATCTGCAATAAAATTAACTGTGAGGCAATAAGCTTCCAAGAAATTTGGTCGGACCCTTCGGGCGGAGTAAACGCGTCTGAAAGCCACCACCAACAGAGGAAAATACCACATAGAAAGGCAGATAAATCCGTGCCTTAAGCCGAAATCGAAACCTGCCATTTCATTCTCGCACTCGTACCGACAGAGTGCGTGGGAATCGTCTGTGTGATGTCAACTGGCTTTTCGCATAATTACATCGCAACAAAAGCTTTTATCGTATAAAGCACTTCTAATACGAGTGCAATAAACTTGCATAAAGCAACGCAAATATGAATAAGCTTGAACCGCACAAGTACATATGATGTGAGTAAAACAGACACGAGCAAAGTAAGTCTGATGGGATTACAACAGAGACGCGTAAGGTATCTCTGATATGAGTACATCAGACAAGCCTAAAGTGCCTGTGATATATGTACACCAACAATACACACATCATGAATATTTCTTGAAAAAAAAACATTTTCGAAAGCATTTTAGATTCAGTTAATGTGACACAATCTTCTGTTTGTGTACAAACCTTCATAATTCTGACTATATTTCCGGACATTTTGGCTACCGGGCGTATCTGTTCCTGTCATATGCTGACGAACACGTTTATTAATTACCCGCGCAATACAAGTGTTACTTATTTACTTATTCCATGGTGCAGAGTCCTTCTTGAGAAGCTAACTGGTTTGCAGCTAGTCAAGAAATTCCCCGCATTTCACGGAACCCGAAGTTTCATTACCGCACTCACAAGCGTCCGCCACCTGTCCTTATCCTGGGCCAGCCCAATCCAGTCCATATACCCAGATCCCACCTCCTGGAGATCCATCCTAATATTCACTCATCTATGCCTAGGTCTCGCCAGTGGTCTCTTTCCTTTCGGCTTCCTTACCAAGACCTTATACACCCCTCTCTCCTCACCCATACGCGCCACATGTCCAGCCCATCTCATTACAATACAAGTGTTACCAGGTGAGTTACTATTCAAGGAAGGACTTGGTTCATTTCCATCCCTAGATTTGCGGCCCTACACGCACACACGCACACTCATACACACACAGAGGCATAGTTGGGCTGCTAGGCTGCAGGTTGAAATGCAGGGGAAAGGAATTTGGTTTCGGGTCTTCCTACCCTCCTTAATCAGTAAGTTCCAGAACTTCTTCACCAGGCATAAATCAGTTGGCTTGTGAAGCTAACTATTCACCTCCACCTACTGGCGATTTTAAAAATGAATGTACTTACACCTCCACTTTTCCATACGTGTGTACCGTCTTGTGTCAGTGCTTAACTAAGTGCAAGGACAGTGTTACCCTTACCATTGACATAGTGGTTAGTGAGTAAAACTTGATATACCTTAGTTCGAAATAAATATATATTTGCATGTGATATAATCTATTCATAGAATATCGCGGCCCAGTGGACAGCACTCCTGCTTTTTATTTGGGAGATCCCAATTTCAAACCGACTAGAGACCGGGTCACCTGCCTGACATTTTCTTGATGTTTTTCTGTTCTTATAGACAAATTTCGGGACAGTATTTTACTTTGTTCCACTGCAGTTTCCTTCTAATATACTCTTCCCAATTCACTACTCACTAATCATACCTTCATTCGACGTTGCATATTTTCATACTTCATCTGTGTCGTTATTATTAATCAATTACCTGCTTGGATTACAGTTCCCTTTTAGAAGCCAGCACTTCTTTGGCTAGTCAAGAATTTCCACACGTTTTATTGAGTCCGAATTTTCATTATCGTGTTCACGACAACCCGCCACTTGTCCCCTTTCTGAACGAGATTTGTCCAGTCCATGTCCTCGCATCCTACTTCTTTATGATCAGTTTTAATATTATCCTCCTATTTACACCTAGGTATTCCAAGCGGTCTCTTTCCTTCAGGTTTCGGCATTAGCAGACAGAATTCCACTGAGCACTACTATCCCCACTTGGTTTTTTCCCAGCAATCGAAGTGTACAACATACATATGTACTTTAAACTCAAGGCACTTTACTCATAAGACATCACTTACAACATGTATATATACTTTATTCTTTATCCACTTTACCTGTAGAATATATTATTAGTTACATTATAGATAACCGCAAGACAACGAGATCTCGTTGAAAGCTCAAAATATGCACAACAACTATTGTTCTTATACTTTATATTTTCTCCTCATTATATATTTTTGTGACCTGAGGATGACCTACATTGGTCGAAACATTTCGTCAGCCTAATAAATAGGATACGAAGACAATTGTGCTTTCACGTAGCCACCCTCTCGTAAATTAATATGAATGGTTCTTCTCCCCTGTACCCGCCACGTGTGCTACCTTCCCATTCTCCTTGACTTGATCACCATAATAACATTAGTTGAGAAGTATAGGTCTAAACTCGGACAGTGTCTATGCATAAACGAGAAATAATTAAATATTTGTTCATCTTCATCTTCAATGGCCTTCCAAGTCTCAATTTTTTATTTCTTTTGTCTCTGCCGCCCAACGCGTGACATGGCCCCCTCAATCATGAGTTGTCTAGATCACACACAACGACGCATCGCACTCGATAGGACTCCTCTGGACGAGTGATCAGCTCTTCACAGACAACACACAACCCTTACAACAGTCAGACATCCATGACCCGGCGGGATTCGAACCCACAATCTCAGTAGGCGAGCGGCCGCAGACCTACGCCCTAGACCACGCGGCCACTGGTACTTACTTCCAAATCTTAATAGTCTAAAAAAAAAATGAATGACTTGTGTCAATCAAGAAATAGCTTGATACAGGCTGTAGAAACGTAATAGCACTTGATTATTTCGTCGCTGATATCAGCGTAATGGAAATGTGTTATTAGTTCCCGTAGTTTGGAAACCATTGTGTTGAATGACATAGTTCACGTTTCGTTGAAACATGGTGTAGATACGATGACGTAAACAAGAACAGATGATGAGGTCGAGGGAGGATGTCATCCATAGTGACTGCCGGGAACACGTGGGACCCAGACGGCGACAGATGAGGGTCCTGACAGAGGCGCAGCAGCTACTGTACTGATTTTCGACCCAACTGGCTTAGTTCTTGAAAAAAAAAAAGCGTGAACACCCCCCTCCCCCGCTGAAGTGTATTTTAAACCATTCACCCTGCAAGTGGATTTGACACTCCATTCATTTGAACAGAATGGGTGGACTACCGCAACACGTCGTAACGTTATGACGTGTCAGATTAATTTTGCTGTTAATCTTTGGTTCTAGAAAAATACGAGTACGAATGCTGCCGTGTTTAGCCCGGCTCTGGGATCTGCTGAGACTTCTAACCGGCGAACTCAGCTTAGACCGGCTCAGAGACGTGCTAAAAATCCTAATCCTAAAGTTTATCTCAGTTTAGATCGTCTCGGGGATCTGCAGAGACTTCTAAACAGTGAACTTCTAAACAGTGAACTTCTAAACAGTGAACTCAACATAGACAGCCTCAGGGACGTGCTCAATCCCCTCAAAGTGAATACTCAGTTTAGACTGACTCTAGGACCTGATCAAACTCCTAGCATTGAAATCAGACCGGCTCAGGGACTTGCTCAAAATCCTAGACAGAGAATACTCAATTTTGACATGCTCAGGAAGCTAACAAAACGTGTAAATGGTGAATACTCCATTCTTTCCCCAGAAAAGAAAATGGGCCCAGCGTGAATCTAACCATTGAACTTCATCCAGTGTCGAAGTCATGAATGTACGGGATTTTTTTTCTTATATTCAAGGCGCTGCCAATTGCGAAGATTTTACCTCTACGTTAGTATAGCGTCATTGAGGAGTGAATGAATGAATGAATGAATATGGGGCAGTGGTGGAATGGCGATGACAAGAGACAGCTGAAGTACTCAGAGAGAAGCCCGTCCCACTGTTACTTTACTTACCACAAATCCCACGTGAACTTGCCTGAAAAAGAACGCGCTTCGTCAGGATGAAAGGCCGGCGTCTAAACACCTGGAGTCCTACCCACATCATGTGTTGAGATACACCTCTGCTTTCCTGTGCATATTGAATACCTTTACCTTAATTATGCACGAGAACGTCGGTACGTTGTAATCCCCGGACCAACAATGAAAAAATAAACTCTGTGTAACAGATATTAACATCTCTTATTTGCCAGTAGTCTTGTGTAGCGTTCTTTCAAAACTAATTCATATTTTAAAACCTTTGTGCCAAATATCCCAATTATATTTCGCAGTTTCCGAAGGGTGTTAATTTCATTCTCAAAGGACTTTCACTTGAACGATATTCTTTCCATGATAATTCCAGCTGGCGAAATGCAAGCTGAGGCTCAATTTAAACCATATAGATGGCGTCAAGATTAAAAATGATTGTACATAATATTCCTCAGTTGGCCATCCTGTCCAATGTCCTGGATTATTTCAGTTCGTCCTGGCCTAATCCAGAGTAAAAAAAGTTCATTCTTATACAGGCACTGAGGCTCTGTACAGGCCGCACGGCCCATAGGGGGAGTAGAGGTATAGCTCTACTCTTTCTTGACCACGGCACTAGAAGGGGGTGAGTGGACAGCAGCACGCCCCGGCCGCTCTTTACTCCCGGAAAAGACACGGTACCCATTGTACAGGAGGTTGGGTGGGCCTCAGGGCCGGTCTGGACAGGTGCGGAAAATCTCGCCCCCATCGGGATTCGTTCCCCGGACCGTCCAGTCCGTAATCAGTCGCTATACCGACTGAGCTATCCGGCCCGCAATCTAGAGTAAGGGCTTACCGAAATTTGTTTAAGAATGTTTCCTGTCTGTGTCTCTTCGTTCCTCATTTGTTGTATGCTCCCATGCCTTCCGTAATTTCAGTAAGCTAATAGATAAATGCAGCGTAATACGTTTAATGTGAAGGCAAAGAAATATTTCTGGGACATTTGTTGGAAGAAAGTCGAATAATCCAGATTAATATTTTAATCGTGGGCCGGGTAGCTCAATTGGTATAGCTAGTGACTACGGCCTGGACGGTCCGGGATCGAATGCCGGTGGAGACGAGATTTTCCGCCTGTCCAGACCGGCCCTGGCCCCCACCCAGCCTCCTGTAAAATGGGTACCCGGGGCGGCCGGTGCGTGCTGCTGACCACTCACCCCCTTCTAGTGCCGCGATCATGGAAGAGTAGAGCTATACCTCTACACAACCTCTGGAACACACCGGGCCTATAACGGGAACACTTCACCTTTACCTTAAATATTTTAATCAAGGAACTTCCCAGCAATAACGCTGAAAAGTATCGTTCCTCCTTATTCAGTCTTCCTCGTAAGCTCTTTATTTTAACACCCATTTTCACACCAATATATTGGAACTGACAGTGTCGTAATTATAAAAATCCATTCGCAACCAATTTTCTTTCATTCGCAGCTTTATAGCAAACACCTCCAAAATAGTGCAGTTTAATACAGCAATCCTTGCTGTACATCTAAAGATGGTTCGTCAATCTATGAAATCAAAATATTCACGTCGAGAAAATTCAAATTAACTGATCTTAAAGCAAACCAAAGGTGATATAGCTCTTTCGTGGAATAGCCCCATTAAACCCGCATGAATCAACTCAGGGGCATGATAGAGCTTCCCTTTATTTTGCATTAAAATGGGCAGCAGCGTTTCGCGAATATTGGTTTCATAAATATTCAGAATAAAGAAACGTTGAAATGCGTAACGGGAATACTTAACTAAGCTATTGAATTGTGGCGGAAATATAATGTCGCTAATTAATTCATTCATTAATTGTTGGCCCTGCAATATGAGTTGTATTCAAAATATTTTACGATCGGGAAGAAAACCGATCCCGTTCAGTATTATAATTAATGAAGAGAAGCGATGCCATTACGAAAATCATCTGAGGTTACTCTCTATAACACATTTTCCCAGGTTGATGAAAACGTATTGAAGACTGCTGTCTCGGGAAAGGTGGCGCCCTGTACTGGAGCAGAATTTTGTCATCCTTTAGGCGAAATCTGCTATTTGCGCCTTAAGACAACAACCCTTTGACCGACCCACAACACAGTTGGACTCTTCCTTTCCTTCAAGAAGCAGAGTCCTTCTGAAAAATATGGTGGACGCTATAGACATTGTTAGTTATTCTAAGTAATTCACCAACTTAATGCACAAAATCTTGTTTTATAAACGTTTATTATATGACTTTACATGTTTCGAGCAATATGTGCTCATCATCAGGAGGTCATAATTGTATTATACAGCATCATCTATCATCACACCTGTAGGTGGCCGTCCGGTGCACAGGTTTAGATTGGACGGCCACCTACAGAGTGTGATGATACCAAATGCTGTATAATATAATTTTGACCTCCTGATGATGAGCACATTGTGCTCGAAACATGTAGAGGCATATAATAAACTTATTATAAAACAAGATTTTGTGCATTAAGTTGGTTAATTACTACGATTATACTGAGATGCACTCTCAGCAAAACATCAATATTTTTTTGTTAAACTATCACGTTTCAGTGTAGGAGATGTTTGCCCGGACTAAATTACGATTTACTTCAGTTAACACAATTTACCCTCTTGTATGAGACCAATCGCTGTCGGTGAAGTGGAGGAGTGTTATAATTCTGCCTGTATTGTCATATCATAAACTTCGCACATTCATAAATGCGTTGTTTAAAAACCATTGTTATTTCGCGAATTACTATTATTAGGCACAGTTCGAAAACTCACCGCTAATGGAACTGAATGCAATACAGTAGAAACAGTCTTAAAGTAGACCGGAGTTCCGTAGATCTAGATTTAGAAAACATACTTTCCTTTCACTTTTTAAGTCTTTTATTTTATTCTTTCCGTCCCTTTAATGTATCTGTCTAATTACATTTTATTCTTTCCGTCCCTTTAATGTATCTGTCTAATTACATTTTATTCTTTCCGTCGCTTTAATGTATCTGTCTAATTACATTTTATTCTTTCCGTCCATTTAAAGTATCTCTCTAATTACATTTTATTCTTTCCGTCCCTTTAATGTATCTGTCTAATTACATTTTCACTCCGTCCAATTCCCTTCTCTGTTCCTTTCGTCCTTTACTCTACTTTTCTCTTCTCATTCTTTGTGTCGTCCTTGTGACACTCCCACTTTTACATTACAGTCAATTATTTATTTGTTTTTTATACTTTATTTTATTTCTCTCTTTACATTAATTTCCATTTTTTTATATTCTCTAGGCAGTTTGCTTCCCAGATACTTTCTCGTCTTAAAGTAAAAAAAAAACTGCCAAGATTTCAGGTTCTCATCGCGGTGTCTCCGAAGATTAATTTATTATTCGAGGATTTGATTTTACGACACTGCGTAATGCCGGATTAAGCGATGAACTAGTCTAAGCCTGCTTGCTTCTGCACGCATGTTCTTAGCGTTTTAATTTGAAAAACCGTACGATTTGACTATATGTAGTCTGGAAGCAATGTATCGTTATTTGAGATAAACAGCTACATCGGTTGTCTTTTTATTACCAACTTGATGCACAAATTCTTTAATTTAATACGTTTATTATATTCCTCTACATGTTTCGAGTACTCTTGTGCTCATCTTCAGGAAGACAATTGTATTAGCACAGCAAATGGTATCGTCACTTTGGAAACAAGTGAGTGGTCTGAATTAAATTGTTTCCAGAGTGACGATACCAAATGCTGTGTTAATACAATTGTCCTCGTGCAGATGAGCACAACAATGCTCGAAAAATGTAGAGGAATGTAATAAATGTATTAAAATAAGAATTTGTGCATCAAGTTGGTAAAAAAGACTATCATTATATTAGGATGCACGGTCAACAAAACGTAAAAAAGCTACATCGGTGTAAACTGATGATGAAGCAGCAGAATTCTCTGAAACGTCGTTATATTTCAACCAAACAACATGTTATCACGTCTCAGAAGATGGCAAGGTTTACAGGCGACAGTGATTGTAAAAAATCAGGTAAAATATTCTTCAGGCAATTACTGTGTGTGCCCCAACTAGAGGGCGAAAATTGTCTGTAGAATTACCAAATTACCTTCTGCCTGATTTTCTATGCTTCAATCTGTTTGGTGGATTGTCTACATGGATGCACTTGTGTGTCTTATCGGGCTGTACAGGCCATTAGCCGCATCTCCGCCTTCTTTTGTTGCACATCACTCTTTCAGTAACATGTACGATACCGACATAGAACAGCAACTTAATCTGCTTTACGAATGTACTAAAGATGTAGTGTTAAACTGATTATTTGTCTCCAGATCCGCTGATAAGCAGACAAGAAGGAAAGAAAACTCACACAATTGAATAATCAACTTAGGTGGAGTTGGGTTTTGGTGGACAAGACACGCTCTGACGCTATGCTGCATGATCGTAACGCCATTCATTCTCGCTCCCGGACTAGTTACAAAATACTTTCCGCCACCTCCATTTGTCTGTGTTTAAGGAACAAGTGCTGTACCCACTCATTCATTATTCACTACATTTTGCCGCTGCCCACACACATGTCGGTTGTCCTCCCTGAACTGATCGTGGTGCGGGTTTGTTGTTTATATCTCGCTCGGGGTCATTCAGCGTTAAGAGGAACGCCACGTTTCACGCTCATTAGACCACACTGCAGTTAATTAGGAACAAAAAAACGAGATGTTTCACAGGGGAGCAATTAGAACTGAAACCAGTGTTTTGAATTGTAGCGGAAGTCAAAAGTTCATTCACTGCTGGCAGTTGTTCTGATGGATTTTTTGTAGAATTTAAGGCGACCAGGTTGGATTACGATTACCTTTTGGGATGTGGCGTCGGGACCTTAACTGAAATTCGTCTTCCACAATGAAACAAGACCTTTAAAGCATTAGTTCCTAAAATGTGGTCCGCAGCTTTCAAGGAATCCGCGACCAGTTTCAAGGGAATCCGTGGATACATTTCTGAAATGGCAACTTTGAAGTTTACTTACTTCTTTAATTAAAGAACAATGTTTTGTTAAAAATAATCGCGGAAATTCTTCATTTGGCGATATGTTTAATTCGTATGAACGTTAGAATATCTAAATAAGAAATTTCTTGTACCCACGAAGCAAGCCGCTATCATTTCAATTAACCAAATCATGCAATTCTTTATTATGTGCTATTGTTATGTATTAGTAGCTCTCTACGATCAGTTCCCAGATACAAATTTTTAATTTTGGATACCTATCATCCGGACAATCTATATTTACGTGAGCGAGAATGTGAGGGTCCGTAGATATTTTTCGGAGTCACAAGGGGTTGGCGATCAAAAAGTTTAGGAAACACCGGTTTACAGTGTTTTATCTACGTGGTATAATATTATGAGATGAAGTAAGGTACGAAAATCTGTGTACAGTAGAGGAGTAGGCTCGAAATAATAGCCGATTAAGTGAACAGACCTGGACAACAGCCATGAAACACAGTCCTGGAACACGGCCCTGTCGCAGTTTTGCCCCATTCTTTTCTTATGTGTTGATTGACGGGCTAGTTATATCAAAGATGGTGCATGTAACATTTTGTGTCTGACGTGTGTATGACTTAGCAGAGGAAGATTCATTACCAAAAAAAAAAGGGAGAAGAGAGGGCGTCCAATCCGTGTAGTGCAGACAAGATGAGATATAAAGACTGGGTTGTTTGTAGACAGATGTTCAACTCTTAATAGTAAGCAGTTGATGTTATTTGGAAAATAATGGTGGTGGTTGACAGGAAAATTCTGAATTACAGGTCGGATTTATATCCAGCTAAATCACAGATAGTGTGAATATAATCGGAACTGAAATATGTCTAATTTACTGTTGCGAGAAATTTTAAGATTCTCGCAGCGGTGCTGTTGATGATAGTTTTTTTTAATGATATTGCGCTCTGTTGACGTGTCAACATTACCGTCGTTTGGAAGAATCGTATTACTTCTAATCTGAGAGTCGAGCAGTCGAGTGTGCTGTTCTTTGACATGAAACGCCACGAACTGTTTACTCAACGACAAAGCATAATATACCAGAAAACTTGAATCATTAACGTCTTGTTTTATATAAGCCACACTTCTCGCTGTTGTTTATTCTTCCAGCATGCAGCAAGTGTTTCAATTTGAAATCCTGGCCTTCTTTTTAAGGGCGTCTTTTATCTTGAGTAAGTATGGGGAAGGGGAGAGTTGCATGCAGGATTTTGGTGGGGAAAACTGTAGGAAAGAGACCACTTGGAAGAGCCAGACGTAGGTGGTAGGGTAATATGAAAATGGATCTTAAAGAAGTGGGATGGGGCATGAACTGGAATGATTTGCCTCAGGATAAGGACAGGTGACGGGTTCTTGTGAATGCGGTAATGAACTTTCGGATTCCATAAAATGCGGGGAATTGCTTGACTATCTGCGAACCGGTTAGCTTCTCAAGAAAGACTCTGGTCCATGGAGTTAGATATGTAGTTAATTAGTGTTAGTTAATAGTGATATCCTGAGGGAAGGAGGATTAGGGCGGGGCAAATTATGACCAGTTGTAGTCTTCTGCCATCAAACTGTGAAGTGAAAAAGAACCTGAACTATCCAATGCCTGATTCAAAATTAAAGGAAGAATGGAGAAACCAGCGGGATAGATCGTTTTTACATTTGGATTTTACAGCGTTTGTATTCTTTAGGCGTGTTCATATAATCGCGTAATGCGCTTGTTACCTTCGCCATATCCGTCCGTCTGTCCCATGTATGAGCGCGTCTCCCAGTGGACGGATTTACGTCATATTTTTACTGGGGCCTTGTATGACAATCTGTCGAGAAACTCTAACTTTGGTCAAAGACTGGAAATAAATATCACTGTATATGAAGACCTAAGCACATTTTATTGTTACCGGCGACATTAAATCGCCATAAGAGCGCTCTCGAATGAAATGGTATCAGGTCGCCAGGTTAGACGAGGAGATACAATTATTACGCGAACGCGTCTTAATGTTACGTTATGCGTACATTGTGAATCTCGTTGCCCTTATCTTAGGCCTATATTAATGGCTATATCTACCCTATGTTTAACCGTTCAAATAATAACGTAACCCTGAATTGTAATATAAGATTGAGTTCGGAACGCGCAGTAAACGAACTCCATCTCATTTACGAGACAGGCAATGCACGTATAACGTAACATTGAGGCGTTGTCTTGCAACCTCTTAGAGGTGAGTGATGTTAAGAGTTTTAGGTGGAATTTTCTCCACTAGATGATGCATCCATTAGAACAGAATCTTAACGTTCAAGAAACTTACAGAATTCTGAGCGGCTTAACCTGTTTCCAGGATGTCGCTAACCGCAGATTTTAAGCTTCTTTTTTTTCTCATTTGCGGAATTAAATGAAACTCTGTACGGCACATTGCTAAATGTAGATTTTTTTTTGTTCCTGTAATCAAAGTAAACTTTAGTTCGAGACTTTTGTATTAAGCTTGTCGTTAATTATGGGCCGAAATCGGAGAGCAATTTTGTGTGTGTCTGCTGGAAATGACATGATGACAAAATTTCTGAATTCGCAAATTTCGATATTAGTCCTGTGACGAAATTATGGGCGAGTTAATGAAATCCAACAAGATGCAACAGTATGCAGATATTTATTTACTGCAAAATCACTCTACATGTTTCGGGCGTCCACCTCGCCCATCATCAGGAGTACATAAAACTGTACCAGAGGCTGCAGTTACAGTTTTATGTACTCCTGATGATGGGCGAGGTGGACGCCCGAAATATGTAGAGTGATTTTTCGATAAATAAATATCTGCATACCGTTGCATCTTGTTGGATTTCATTAACTCAAGAGTTACGATGAACGGAACCACGAATATGAGTGTTACCTAATTTCAGTCTGTATTCAAATAACGCAGGGGACCGCGGTAGCACAGTGGTTAAGGTGCTGTGCTACAAATCGGAGGGTCGCTGGTTCGATTCCAGATGGTATCATTGGAATCTTTCATTGACATAATCCTTCCGATTGCACTATGGCCCTGGGGTCGACTCAGCCTCTAACAGAAATGAGTACCAGGAGCATTTCCTGGGGGTAAAAAGTGGCCGGTGCGTAAGGCTGACAACCTTACCACCGTCCTGAGCCGTTGTCATGAAATCTGGGAACCTTAACTTTCTGGAACCCTCTGGGCACCTCGGGCCTGTAGTGGGACTGATTTACCTTTTTATTCAAATAACACGCGTGTTTGGATAGAAATCAAATGTAACTTACTCCACTCCTGTAATTGCAACAGTTGTGACTTACGCTGTCAATACTCCATTCCTTACAACACTGACATTGCCTTTGTCTTTGAATTACCGTTTTTGACTGCGGATTAATTTAAGCAAGCACCAAGCAAGTGAGTAGACAAGTCCGCCACATCGCATTTGGAAATAAGGGAATTAAACTGATACGTAGACATACGTAGTCACAAGACTCATCTACTGGGACGTTTTGCAATGTCGATAGGTAAAACGTTATGGACGTTTTGAGCGAGCTAGGATGCTTCAAAATGTCAGTAACTGTCTATAAATTTACAATGTGTAACATCCAAGAAAGCTTGAATATTGAACAACAATGCTGTGAGGAACACATGTATCATGTACAAGGTTGTATCCCCTTTCTGAAGGATTTTTCAAAACATTCATGACGCCACCCTATCTCATTCCGACGTGATTACGCTTACTTGCCTAAGCCTGTCTTTGACTAGCTACCCGGTTCCTTCTTCAGAATTCTAATTCTCTGTCAGGAGTGATTTGAATTCAGATCTCTGGATATTGTTTATATTTGCAGCAGTGATTTTCTCAACAGCCATGGTACCCTAATTCTTTGGTTCGTGTAAGTTATGAAGTATACTACCCAGAACATTTCAGTCAGTACAGCGATTAGGTTTATAGCGACTGACTACGGGCTGGACGGTCCGGGATCGAATCCTGGTGGGGACGAGATTTTCCGACCGTCCAGACCGGCCCTGGGGCCCGCCCAGCTTCCTGAAGAATGGGTACCGGGTCTTTCCTGGGGGTAAAGTGCGGCCGGGGCGTGCTGCTGACCACTCACCCCCTTCTAGTGCCGCGGTCATGGAAGAGTAGAGCTATACCTCTACCCACCCTCTGGGCCAC
>Ga0131853_10012009_pt1 | contig 15852 bp, 13 predicted proteins | sample TergutLab28metaG_FD_92764 | JGI IMG/M metagenome (GOLD analysis project Ga0131853, IMG submission 92764) | Labiotermes labralis P1 segment gut microbial communities from Petit-Saut dam, French Guiana - Lab288 P1 (version 2) (version 2) | ecosystem: Host-associated > Arthropoda: Insects >...
CAAATTGACATCGAAGAGGATTGTGCCATGATGCATTAATCTTCCGTATTTGTAATAGCGAGCGTTACCGGAAAATTTCTTTCCACCCACAGTCATATCGTTGCGGCCATGAAACTTAACAGGTAAGTTCATTGATGACAAAGCATCTGCTATGGGCTTGCACGAACTTGCGAAATCTATTGCATCTTCATCAGGCTCACAAGTGATAAATGTGAAATTGAGATTTCCCTTGTCGTGAAACACGGCCCCGCCGCCGGATAGTCTGCGAATGACCGGAATATTTTTCTTGTCAATAAAGCCTTTGTTAATCTCCTGCGCCGTGGTTTGATGCAGTCCGACAATAACAGCATCTGCATTCTGCCATAGCATGAATAAGTCCTTGTCCAGTGATAATGTGTCAAAGGCATACTGCTCAAGGGCGAGATTAAAAGCCGGATCTGTCTGATTTCCTTCAATATAAAACATTTCTCGGTTTTTTGTTTCTTTTTTGTTTAATGATTTCATTTGACATCTCCTAAAATAAAACCTTAGAGCATTTTTGCTCTAAGGCTTTCTTGTGTAGCGTATCAGCGATACGCCACCTAATGGTGGACGATAACGGACTTGAACCGCTGACCTTCCGCACGTCAAGCGGAAGCTCTACCAGCTGAGCTAATCGTCCCTATCAGCGGAAGTTATTTTACAACACGCTTTGCTGTCTTGTCAATAGTTTTGACTTTAGTTTCCAAAATAGTTAGTTCTGAATCTTTTTGGCGACACACCTGTTTCCTTTTTGAATACTTTTGTGAAATAGCTCTGATCCTTAAACCCGCACTGGCTTGATATATTAGAAAGGCTTGCATTATCTTCAAGGAGGAGTTTTTTGCTTTTTTCTACACGAATTTTTGTGATATAAGCAGTAAGGCTCATACCTGTTTCTTTTTTGAAAACACTGCTCAAGTACGACTTGCTCAGAAAAACCTCTTTAGCCAATGAATCCAGGGAAAGTTTTTCGGCACAGTTTCTTTTTATATAGTTGGTAGTCTTAAAAACCACATCGGAATGTTTGACTTGTGCCAAATCAAATGCCTGCACGACAAAACGGCGGACAATGTCAGAAATCCATAAAGCAAGCTGGTCTGCATCTGTGTATTGCTCTATTCGCGAGATAAAATTCTCTGACAGCCGGAATGTTTCAGCCGGGTCGGCACCTGCTTCAATCGTAGCGCGTGAAAGTATGACCAATAGTTCTAAAAGGCGTGCCTTTATAGAACTGACATCAAAGTTACTGTAAACATGAATATGCGCCAAGACTTCGTTGAGCATTTTCAGAGCCTGAGTTTTTTCACCGCGAATCACAGCATAGTGAAGCTCTCTTTCAAATGTGAGAAGAATATCAGCACTCTTGTCGTCACCGTCGGAATAACTTTCTTTTGCAACATTGATTTCATAAAGAAGTTTTTCTTGACTTGCCTCAGGGTCTTCCCCTTTTCTTTTGCTATAATCTGAAATGCGGTCAGTTACCGCAGAGAGAATTTCAGAAATATGTCTTACTTTATTGGTTGAAACCACACTGAGCTGTGACACCGCCCATGACATATCAGGAGCGGGGATATCGTAAATCACATCCTGCAAATCCCCCATGACTATAGGACCAACTACGATTCCGCCTGTTGCGGCACCGGATCTGTCTGATATAGCACCGCAGATAAATGTCAACCCGAGTGGACAATAATAAATATAACTTCCATTCCAGCGATGTGCTTCATGACAACCGTATAGATGTGTCATGAGACCTTTTTCACTGCCATATGAACAATGCATACAAAAATCCTTCAAGTCATTTTTTGGTGACAGACAGGCAGGTGCATTATCAGGAATATTAACTATTTTACACCCAATGTCGAGCAAATAAGTAAAATGTTCTCTATATTTTTTACACTCTTCTAGTAACTCCGGAGTCATAGTCTTCCCCCAATTATTATTTGAATAAACACACAGTGATTAGCTTGGAAATAGAGTATTAACTCAAAAAGTCTTTGAGTTTTTTGCTGCGGCTGGGGTGACGCAATTTGCGCAGAGCCTTAGCTTCAATTTGTCTTATTCTCTCTCTGGTGACATTAAATTCTTTTCCAACTTCTTCCAGAGTGCGGGTTCTGCCGTCTTCAATTCCAAATCTTAGGCGCAAAACCTTTTCTTCACGCGGAGTGAGCGTTCCTAAGACTTCTGATAACTGCTCTTTTAGCAGAGTAAATGACGCAGCTTCGGCAGGCTCTGAGGCATCTTCATCAGGGATAAAGTCTCCTAAATGGCTATCTTCTTCTTCACCGATTGGAGTTTCAAGAGAAACAGGCTCTTGTGCAATTTTTAATATCTCTCTGACTTTTTCCACAGGCATACCCATGTCAGCGGCAATTTCTTCCGGGGTTGGGTCGTGACCGAGTTCTTGCAGAAGCTGGCGAGATATGCGCATAACTTTATTAATCGTCTCAACCATATGCACAGGGATTCTTATTGTACGTGCCTGGTCGGCAATGGCTCTTGTAATTGCCTGTCTAATCCACCATGTTGCATAGGTCGAAAATTTGTAACCCTTTGTATAGTCAAACTTCTCAACAGCCTTGATTAGCCCAAGATTACCCTCTTGAATCAAGTCCAAAAATAACATTCCCCTACCGACATATCTTTTTGCAATGCTGACAACAAGCCTGAGGTTTGCTTCCGCCATCTGCCTTTTTGCTTCCTTGTCGCCCTCTGCCATGCGCTTTGCAAGCTCTACCTCAGCTTCCGTAGTAAGCAGGTTTACTTTACCTATTTCCTTTAGATACATGCGTACAGGGTCATCAACACTAAAGTTATCAACAAGTGTTTCCGGATCAACAACTTCATCTTCCGCCATTGTCTCTATTTCTTCAAGTTCTTCAATATCCGGCACTATATCGTCAGGCGGCAGAAGACTTGTGTCATCTGTTTCAGTTGTGTCTATGTTCAAATTTTCAAGCGTATCATAAAAACGGTCAATTTGTTCTTGCTCGAGATTCATATCCTCAAGGACATCAAGAAGCTCCTTAGAACTCAAACTGCCGCGTCTTTTGCCTTCTTCAACCAAAGCAGTTAGCCTGTCTTCATTTTCTTGTTCTTTGTTTTTTTCGGTTCCATCATTTTCAGGCTCTTTGTCCTCGATAATCTCTTCCAACATTTCTGCTTCATTGTCTTGAGCGATATTTTTCTTTTCTTCCATTTTATTGTCCCTCTCCATCTAATTGCGAGAATATTACGGTTGTTTCTAAGTGATATGAGTTTGCTAACCGCCTGTCTCTCTAAATTTTTTAATTTCCAAAAGCATTTTTTCATCCGGTGTAACTGACTTAAATTTTTCTGCACGAATCTTTCCTATATATTCGTGCATAGATTTTTCGCTATTTGGTAGAGTTTCCGGTTTTTCTAAAATTACTGTAAGCCTTGACGCTTCATCGGCACTAAACTCCGACATTATGAAAGATTCCTTAGTATCTCTGCCCTGTGAAATACGATTTGTCAGAACCTCATAAACTTTTCGCAAAAAGGGTGATGTAATCTCCGCCTGTGAAAAGCCCATTTCATCAATAACTCTTAAAAGAGTCGGGTCTCGGACAATACATCTTATAACACCCTCTTCTGCAATAGCGGAAACAATATGCGCTTCTCTTTGTTGCCTATTTGAAGGTTGTTTTGCGTCCGTTGGCCTTTTGACTTGCTTTTCAAAGTCTGACTTTTGCTTTGTTTTTCTGGCTCTAACTTTCTTTTCTACCTCTAGCAATACAGCTTGTGCCGATATACCTGCATCCTGCGCAACTCTGGAAGCATAAATCTCTCTTTCAGGTTTGCTCTGAAGTTCTGATAACATGGCTGTCGCCGCCGAAATATATGCAATGCGTCCGTCGTCGGTAGTTAAGTCAAAACTGCTCATAATAGTCAAAAGTCTATATGAAATGTGATTTTCGCTTCTTTCAAGTAAAATCTTAAACGCATCAGAGCCTTGCTTTTTAAGAAACTCATCAGGATCCTTAAATGCACCCATATCAACAACTTTTACGCTCATACCGGTTTTTTCAAGAAGCGGAATTGCTCTCAGAGCCGCTCTTTTCCCGGCTTCATCGGAGTCAAAAGCTATCACAGTTTTTTCGGTATATCTCGACATCAGCCTAGCCTGCTCTGCTGTGAGAGCTGTTCCTAATGATGCCACAGTACAATCAAATCCTGCTTGATGCAACGATACAACGTCAATATTACCTTCAACTAAGATTAGCATACCTGCCTTTGACTTTTTTGCAAGATTAAGTGCAAACAAATTTCGACTCTTGTTAAAAACCAATGTATCAGGTGTGTTGAGGTATTTTGGCTCTCCGTCACCGAGTATTCGTCCCGAAAATCCTATTACATTGCCTCTAACATCAATTACAGGAAAAATCACCCTGTTTCTAAATAAATCATAAGCTCCACCCTCTTTTCTACTGCTTCTTATAAGCCCTGCTTCAAGCAGTTCTTGCCTACTATAGCCCTTTCTTGTCATTGCATCTAAAAGTAAACTCCAAGAGTCCGGCGCCGCACCAATACCAAATCGGGTTATGAGAGATTTGCTGATGCCTCTCATTGCTAAGTAGTCCCTTGCGGCCTCACCAATAGGTGCACCCAGCATTTCATAAAAGTGACGTGCGGCATCTTTATTAAGCAGGAGCATCCGTTGCCGCTTTCCGGCAAGTTCATCCGGAGTGCCCTCATCAGGCACAGTCATGCCTACCCTTTTAGCCAGAACTTCAACCGCATCTCTAAATCCCAGATTTTCAATTTCCATTATAAAGTTGATTGCCCCGCCGCCTTTCCCGCAACCAAAGCAGTGGTAGATTTGTTTATCGGAATTTACAGAAAACGAAGGAGTTTTTTCGCTGTGAAAAGGGCACAGACCGAACATGTTCCCGCCACTGCGTTTGTTGAGCCTAACGTAGCTTCCGACAATATCGGTTATGTCGGTTCTGCTGACTAAATCATCTAAAAAGCTATCAGGAATTGCCATCTCCAACCCTCCGCTTCTAATGAGAATATCCTATCTGACTTGCCACGCATCAGGAATAAAGAGCTTTTCATAAGTGTATATTGCATATGTATCTGTCATACCTGACACATAATCACAAACAGCACGGTTAAGTCCGTCTTTTTTCATGATACTTCGATAAAATTCCGGAAGCTCCCCCGGAGTTTGGATATAGTAATTATATATCCCCTGCAAAATGCCTAACACCTTACGTTCCTCGCCCTTAACTTTCGTGTTCAGGTAAACTGACTTGAACATAAACTCACGAAAGGTGTTGAAAACGAAATCTATATGCGGACTAAAAGATATTTCTCCTCTTTTTTCGCTTTCGTTAATTAAGTCGAGAATTAGTGTATTAATCCGCTGACCATGCCGAGAGCCCAGAGCACAAGCTATCTCTGCCGGAACATCTGTCTCACGAATAACACCTGCTCTTATTGCGTCGTCAAAATCGTGATTAACATATGCAATTCTATCCGCAACACGAATCACACAACCCTCTAAAGTTGACGGCATGGTTTCTCCGGTGTGGCATGAAATGCCGTCTCTAACCTCAAATGTGAGATTAATTCCCTGCCCGTCATGCTCAAGCACTTCTACAACACGCAGACTTTGCCTGTTGTGCTCAAACCCACCCTGCGATCGGAGTATCTCGTCAAGCGCACGCTCACCCGCATGGCCAAATGCGGTGTGACCTAAATCATGCCCCAAAGCAATCGCCTCTGCTAAGTCCTCATTAAGTCTCAGACCTCTGGCAATTGTCCTGCCTATTCGAGCAACTTCAAGTGTATGTGTCAGCCTTGTCCTGTAGTGGTCGCCTTCAGGTTGAAGAAATACTTGCGTCTTATGCTTTAATCTGCGAAAAGCTTTGCTGTGGGTAATTCTGTCAATATCACGCTGATAGCAGGTTCTGATGACACATTCGGGCTCCGGTTTCTCACGTCCTTTTGAGAACACGGCATGTGAAGCGAGCGACGAAAGCATTTGCCGTTCAAGCTCAATCCTGTCTTCTCTTGGGCATCTCATATCGTAACCCTCTCTTAAAAATTTTTGTCCTCATATATATTATACGAAAATAATCCCAAAAACCCTTTTTTTGTGAACAACTTTTTATTCACAGGCTGAAAATCAATGTCAGAGTTTTGGAATTATTGTGTTTATTCTGATGCTATAAGCTTCTAAAGCGTGCAGGCTTAGGACGCATTTTGATACCCGAGATTATTCCGGCGGCGGCAAAATAAGTCACTATGGAAGAGCCTCCATAACTGAAAAAAGGAAGAGGCAACCCAATAACCGGCATGACCCCGAGTGTCATTCCAATATTTTGTAAAGTTTGCGCCATAAACATAGCAGTAATACCGATTGATACCAAAAATCCCAATGAGTTATTTGATTTTGCCCCGACATAGAAACATCTTATAATTATTGCGACAAGTAAGATAACTATAAATATGCACCCCAAAAAACCCAATTCCTCACCTGCGCCTGAGAAAATGAAGTCCGTATGCTGAGCGGGAATACGAATCCCCCCCTGCCCCTGGGTCAGAAAACCATTGCCGAGCCCCTGTCCGAAAAATCCTCCGCCGGATATTGCTCTAACGCTAAGTTGCGGTTGCCACAATACCCTTTCAATCCAATACGGATCGCCCCAATCAGGTGCAAATGGTGCCAATATTCTCGCCTGCTGGTGTGGCTGAAAGAAATTATTCCATAGAAACGGAAACACTGCGGCTACAACTACCGCCGCAAGCAAAAACCATCTTAGTTTCAATCCACCCGCAAATAACATTGCCAGAAGAATGGCGAGATAAACAATTGCAGTTCCGAGGTCATCAGAAATATAAATAACGGACGCAAACATTATCAAAAAGACCATGCCAATCTGAAGCAATGATAAAGGTGAATTGAGTGTCCTGCGTTCTTTGAAGGTTGCTACCATCTTGGCAAGTACAATTATGAAAGTTACTTTTGTAATTTCAGCGGGCTGAATCCCTATTTGTCCAAAGCGCAACCAAGCCACACGTTGGACATCTTCGCCCACGCCCCATACGAGCAGCGAGGCTATAAACAGAACGCTAAAAATGAATAGGAATACTGACTTATCTGCAATTATGTCAATATCAACGTATGAAAACAACACAAACAGTATAATTCCGATTATCATAGCACCAATCTGTACGGACACATGAATCCCGGAAAGGCCGGCAGTGATGCTTGAAATTAAAACTATACCAAAAATCGTAGAAGCTATGCACAAAACCAAAAGAAAAATATCAGCTTCACGAAAAAAATTAGCTATCGCTCTAAAAACTACCATTAAAATAAAGTCCTTAAACATTACTATCTGCAACTAAATTGCTTACCATTGTACCATTATTTTGTACTTTCGTAAACCTCAAAGCCTTTATTATTTGCAAAATTCGTGTTATTGTACCCTTATGGATATTATAACTAACAATGAAAACGAAACAATGCTTGAGGGCGAAAAGCTCGGCAAGTCACTCTCGAAGAATAGTGTTGTTGCATTATACGGCGGGTTAGGAGCCGGAAAAACCGCATTTACACGAGGTCTTGCGGTGGGTCTGGGCATTACCGCAGATATATCAAGTCCGACCTTTACTATTGTCAATGAATATTCCGGAAAGATACCACTTTTTCATTTTGATATGTATCGTCTCGATAGTGAAGATGAGCTATTTGATATCGGTTGGGACGACTATCTTGAGCGTGGCGGCGTATGCGCTGTCGAGTGGAGTGAGAAAGTACCCGGAGCATTTCCACCCGGCACTATAAAAGTCACACTCAATAAGCTAAGCGACAACACCAGAAAACTGGAGATTACAGTTTCCGACTGATAATTAGCCGTAAGATTTTGATGGTTATTTTGAAAATGTAACACGAGTACTATATAAGGAGAGCCTTAAATGTTAATTCTTTCAATGGACTCATCAGCAAAACCTGCCTCAGTAGCGGTTTGCAATGACAATATACTTCTAGGGCAGTTTTTTCAAAACAGCGGACATACACATAGTCGTACTCTGCTTTCCATGAGCGAGTATCTGTTAAAGACACTTGATATACAGTTATCAGACATTGACCTTATCGCTGTATCTAAAGGACCCGGCTCTTTCATAGGTGTAAGAATTGGTGTCTCCGCCACAAAAGGGCTCGCATGGGGCGCAGACAAACCTACCTGCGGTGTCTCCACGCTTGAAGCAATGGCAATGCAATCAGCTGAAACGGATCATATCATCTGCTGTGTCATGGATGCCAGACGCAATCAGGTTTATAACGCCTTGTTTAAGTTGGAAAATGGCAGGCCGGTTAGGCTCTGTGAAGACAGAGCTATTTCTCTTGAGGACTTGGCAGATGAACTTCAAAGAGAAAACGCACCTGTCTACATTGTAGGCGATGGTGCTGATATTACATTTGATTATTTGAAAAATGCACAGATTTCCTGCTGCTTAGCCCCCATGCTGCTTCGCTATCAAACTGCCTATGGAGTTGCACTTGCCGCATTAGATGCAGAACAAGTATCATCTGTCAATCTCGAACCAAGCTATCTGCGCCCATCTCAGGCAGAGCGAGAAATGCTTAAAAATAGCTAAAGTTAGCACTTTGTTTTTGAAATTCCTGCACGAAGATTGCTTTTTCAACTTCTCATATTGCAGGTAGAAATTCTAAGCCAGTTCGTCCCACTTAGTCATAAGGTCTTCCAAGGCGGTCTCTGCCTCGTTTTCAAGCTTATCAAGCTCCATAAGCTTTTCATAATCACTTGAAAATTCATCACGTTTAAGCGAGATTTCCGCAATTTCTTTTTCAAGCTTCTCAATCTCACGTTCAATTCTGCGAAGCTCCTTTTGTAAATCTGACGGCTTTTTAATCGTCTTTTGATTTATGATAGGAGCCTTTTTAGTGCTTGTAGGTGTCGCACTTAAAGCATTTGACTCTTTTTTTGTCATATACTGCTTATAAGTTCCGTGAAAATCAGTAAAAACGCCGTCTTCAAACTCCCAAATACGTGTGGCAAAGCGGTTTACAAAATATCGGTCATGGGAAATGAACATCAAGGTTTCGCTATATTCATCTACAGCATCTTCAATCCATTCGCGAGACGGCAAATCAAGATGGTTTGTAGGTTCGTCAAGAATGAGAAGATTTATCTGTCCGTCCATAAGCATACAAAGTCTAAGGCGGCTCTTTTCGCCCCCGGACAAATCGCCGACTAACTTAAACACATCTTCTCCCGAAAACATAAAACCACCCAATCTGTTTCTTGCAGTTTGCGGGCTGACATTTTGATCGTAAATAAGAGTATCAATGAGTGAACGCCTCGGATACTCAAAGTTTATAATTTGCGGCAGATATGCAGGTCTTACAGACGAGCCTTTTCTGACAAATCCGGCATCAGACTTAATTTCTCCCATAATTATCTTTATAAGAGTGGTTTTCCCGCTTCCATTGTCGCCTATAATGGCTATACGCTCTCCGCCTCTAACTTCCAACTCATCAATATCTATAAGTTTCCGCCCATCAAATGACTTTTTCAGGCCTGCAAATACTAAGACATCATCACCCTTAAACTCACGCTCACCAAACTTTGCACGCATGGACTTGTCTCTATCCGGCCTATCCGTTTGTACGACACGTTCCGCTCTCTTTCTGATGGCAAAAGATTTTTGCATTAGTTTCTTATTGCCTGTACCCCACGCCTTTAGCTTATCTGCGGCATCGTGCAAGCGTTTTGATTCTGTTTGCTCACGATTGTATTTTTCGAGTTGCTCCTCATAACGTCTTTGTTTTTCAACAACATAATAGCTATAATTTCCACTATAAAAGTCGGCCTTGCCATTGTTAATTTCAATTGCACGGCTTATTGTTCTGTCTAAAAAATATCTATCATGGGAGATTATAAGAACTGTCCCCTTGAATTTTATTATAAACTCTTCAAGCCAAATCGTAGCTCTCATGTCAAGATGGTTTGTGGGCTCATCAAGCAGCAAAATATCTGTTTTTTCCAAAATCAAACGTGCAAGGTTTATTCTGGTCTTTTCGCCGCCTGAAAGGCTGTCAAAAATCTGCATCCTTTGAGCTTCGGGAATACGCAGTCCATTTGCCACAGTGTTTAGCTCAAATTCCGTATTATATCCACCCAAACGCTCATAATCAAAAGCCAAACTGTCATATTTTTTTAGAACGCCAGTGTCAACACCTGTACCTGAACTTTCAGCCATTTGTATTTCAAGCATTTCCATCTCTGCCTTTATCTCTTTGAGCTTATCAAATGCCGTTTTCAAAACATCTTCTGTTGTAAAGCTTTTTGGAAATACAGGGATTTGCGAAATTACTCCCACTTTTTTGCTTCCGGGTATAATAATATCACCCTCATCAGGTGAAAGTTCGCCTGTAATCAGTCTGAGTAGTGTGGTTTTCCCTGCTCCGTTTTTGCCCAGTAGTCCAATCTTTTCACCCTGGTTTATGTCAAAACTCACGCCATCAAGAATGTCATTTCCCTCTTCAAAGGCTTTTTTTACATTTTGTATTGAAATATCAATCATAACTGGTGATTTACTCCGCTTAATTTCATAATAACATTTGCATGCCGTCTGGATTTGATAACATGGTCAACTGCAATATACTTTTTTGAAGGACGGCAATACCAGATATCGTATTCTCCCTTGCCCTGTCTTATAAATGTGCAGTCATTATCTTCAAGTGCAGTCCTGATAATTTTTTCAAAAGTTTCCATTACAGCATACCAACCCTTCGCTCTGCTACGAAATGTAACATTCCCAAAGGCTCACGGTCATTTATCTTTACAAGCTCCGTGGCCGCAACTTTCACTCTTTCAATGAGTACATCAAAAGAGGAACATTCAAGTGCTAAAGGAATATCATCGTTTACTGCGCACCATACCTCTCCATGACAATCCCAAGTAATATTTATAATATAGACTTTCATAAAAAACTCCAATGCTTTTGCTTTCACACTGATTATAGCTTTAATTTGAAAAATCTACAAGCTAAACAAATTTGACGCTGATTCCGGCGTGTGGTAAATTATATTTGGAAAATAATGTGCCAATAGGTAAGCGCTGATTAAATCCACCCGAATTAATCAGCGTTTACCAAGAGGTGTTTAAGGAGAAAAACTGTTGAGATATGCCATCAGCGGAGACACAAAAATTGAAAAATCTTTTGACTTTGATGTAGTCATCGTCGGAGCAGGGCTTGCAGGAATGTATACCGCCCTTAATCTCGACGAAAACCTAAATTGCGCAATAGTCGCAAAAGGAAATATTGACATTTCAAACTCATGGCTTGCCCAAGGCGGAATTGCCGCCGCTATAAATCATGATGACACTCCACAGCTTCACCTTGAGGACACGGTTGTTGCAGGAGCAGGGCTTTGTGATACAGATGCAGCAAATGTGCTGGTTAGTGAAGGCCCCTATGACATCAGAAAACTTTTGGAGCTAAATGTTCCCTTTGATTTAGACGAAAAAGGAGAACTCCAGTTTACTCGTGAAGGCGGGCATAATAAGCATCGCATAGTTCACGCAGGCGGCGATGCAACAGGCAGAGAAACAATCAAGTCACTGTCTCATATAGTTTCAAAGCGCAAAAACATAACATTTAGCGGACAATCATGTCTTTTTGATATAATCACCTATGAAAACAGAGTCACAGGAGTTGTCGTAAAAGTAAACGATAATAAGTTTATTTTTCTAAAATCTAACAATGTAGTCATTGCAACAGGTGGCATCGGACAAGTCTATAAGTCCAGCACAAATCCTTCCGTTGCAACCGGAGACGGACTTGCCGCCGCCATTCGAGCAGGGGCAAAAGTAAAGAATATTGAATTTGTACAGTTTCATCCAACAGGACTTTGGAGCAATGAAAGTGATGGCCATGAATTTTTAATTTCTGAAGCTGTACGAGGCGAAGGCGGTATTCTCGTAAATAGTGAAGGCGTTAGATTTATGGAAGGACAACACGAACTTGCGGAACTTGCCCCTCGTGATATTGTTGCTCGCGGTGTTCTAAAAGAACTGCGCCTAAGCGGACAAGACCATGCTTTTGTCGATATTACAGCAAAATCAGAAGAATTTTTAAAAAACCGCTTCCCCACTATCTACAGTGTGTGTTTGAGTAATGGGATAAACATTGCCCATGATAAAATCCCTGTGTGCCCGGTTCAGCACTACATGATGGGCGGCATTGAAACAGACATAAACGGACGCACAAACATAAAAGGATTGTACGCCTGCGGCGAAGCGGCAAGCACTGGTGTGCATGGGGCAAATAGGCTCGCATCAAACTCCATGCTTGAATGTCTCGTCTTTGGAAGACGTGCCGCAAATGAAATCAATAATGCGCAAAAAGAAACTGTGCAACAGGCAGAAAGCGGACTTGCAGATATCCCGACTCGTCCAAAAGCACAGCTTGATTACGCACAAATAAAAAGCACCATAAAACAGCTTATGAGCAGTTATTGCGGCGCACTTAGGAATAAAGAAGGGCTTGAGCTTGCACGAAAGGAGATAAGCAAAGCTTTTCTTGAGCTAGAATCAACATATGATGACAGCATCACATATATTGAGACGCTGAATATTGCAACTGTTGCCAAAGCAATTTTGGAAGCCGCACTAAAGCGTCCGAAAAGTATCGGTTCACACTATATGGAGGAGGATAATAACTAATGAATACTCAATTTTTAGGACTTGATGATTTAATAATATGCACCTTGCAAGAAGATATCGGCACAGGTGATGTCACGACTAACTGCTGTGTTAAACCGGAAGAAGTGTCAAAAGGCTTTTTTATAGCCAAGGAAAATGGTGTGGTTTGCGGACTTGATGTAGCTGCACGTGTTTTTTATCTACTTGACCCATCGGTTAAATTTATACCAAAGGTACCTGATGGCTATCATGCAAAAAGTGGAGGCCTACTGGCAGAGATTGAGGGTTCTTCACGGAGCATTTTGACAGGTGAGCGAACTTGTCTCAACCTTATACAGCATATGTCCGGCGTGGCCACGAGGACAGCCTCCGCAGTCTCTGAAATAAGCGGAACTAAAACAAAAATTGTAGATACACGAAAAACGACACCCGGGCTTAGAGTTCTTGATAAATATGCTGTGCGTTGCGGCGGAGGCTCTAATCATAGGTTTAATCTATCTGACGGTGTGCTTATAAAGGATAACCACATAAAAGCCGCAGGCGGTATAACAAACGCAGTTAAACTCGCAAAAGCTAACTGCCCTCAAACCCTGAAAATTGAAGTTGAAACGGAATCGCTTGAGCAGGTTTCCGAAGCGCTTAACGCAGGTGCAGATATCATAATGCTTGATAACATGTCCTTAGAAATGATGGCAGACGCCGTTAAGTTTATAGACGGACGTGCCTTGACAGAGGCTTCCGGAAACATGGGTGATAAAGACCTACGCCCCATTGCCGAAACAGGTGTTGATTTTATTTCAATAGGTGCCCTGACGCATTCCGTCAAGGCACTGGATATAAGTCTGAAGTTTTTGTAAAAGCCGGCAATACGTTATGGAGTACTAAGACAGCCCCTCTGCGTCAGCTTCTCTCATTGACTCTACATACTCATCATATGTCATGGCTCTATCAATAATACCGCCATCTTTGAATTCTATGATGCGATTTGCAACAGTTTGAATCAGTTGGTGGTCATGAGTTGTAAAAATAACATTTCCGCCAAAATCTTCAAGCCCATTATTCAATGCCTGGACACTCTCAAGGTCTAAGTGATTTGTCGGCTGATCCAGTAGTAATATGCTCGCCCCGGAAAGCATTAGCTTTGATAATAGACAGCGCACTTTTTCTCCGCCTGACAAAACCTTCACAAGCTTATATACATCATCTCCGGTAAAGATCATACGACCTAAAAATGTACGTAAATAACTCTCTTTTTTATCCTCTGAGTATTGTCTAATCCAGTCTATAAGCTCCAGTTCATTATCACTGAAATATTCTGTATTGTCCTTTGGAAAATATGATTGTGTTGTCGAAACGCCCCATTTGATTTCTCCCTCGTCAGGCTCCATCTCCCCTGCCAAAATCTTAAACATTGCAGTAATTGCGTTTTCATTGTCACCGATAAACGCAATTTTGTCGTCTCTGCCCATAATGAAATTAACCTTATCTAAAAGTTTCACACCGTCAATGGTCTTTGATACATCTGTAACAAAAAGCCTATCTTTGCCCGGCTCTCTTTCCATTTTGAAGCCAACCCACGGATATTTTCGTGAGGATGCGGGCATTTCTTCAATTTTAATTTTCTCAATAAGCTTTTTTCGTGAGGTGGCTTGACGTGATTTTGATTTGTTTGCAGAGAAACGACGGACAAATTCTTCGAGTTCACGAATCTTGTCCTCACCCTTTTTGTTTTTTTCCTTTATAAGCCTTTGCACAAGTTGGCTTGAATCATACCAGAAATCATAGTTACCGACATACATTTTGATTTTTCCATAGTCTATATCTACCATATGGGTACATACTGTATTTAGAAAGTAGCGGTCATGCGCTACGACAATAACAGTACCCTCATAGTCCATCAAGAAATCTTCAAGCCATACAACAGAGTTTACGTCAAGGTTGTTTGTAGGTTCGTCGAGTAAGATTATATCGGGAGACCCAAATAAAGCTTGAGCAAGCAAAACTTTAACTTTTTGTCTCGGTTCCATTTCACTCATAAGTGTCTCATGCATATCGGTCTTTATGCCAAGCCCTTGAAGAAGCTGTGATGCGTTTGATTCTGCTTCCCAACCGCCGAGTTCGGCATACTCTTCCTCAAGTTCAGCGGCACGAATTCCATCTTCGTCAGAAAAATCTTCCTTTAAGTATAAGGCATCTTTTTCTTTTCCGCACTCAAAAAGCCGCTGATTTCCCATTATCACGGTGTCAATAACTGTATATTCGTCATACATGTTTTGGTCCTGTTTTAGCACCGACATGCGGACATCAGGCTTTATGTCAATACTGCCGGAGCTGTAGTCAAGTTCTCCGGCAAGGATTTTCAAAAATGTAGACTTCCCCGAGCCATTAGCACCAATAACTCCATAGCAGTTACCCGCAGTAAACTGAAGGTCAACTTGAGAAAATAGGGTGTCTGCACCAAAGGCCATTGTAAGGTTGTTTACTGTTATCATTAGAATCATCCATTTCATTAATATTTTCTCAGGAGAGTATATCATAGGCGCATCAATGTAGGCAAGCATTGTTCACTCCGGCACAGTCTTTTGCAACTAAAATTTAGTATAGAAATTCTATGGTTCGTCAAAAATCTCATTTGAAAATTTTATCAACTTCAAGCATAAAATTTGTTCAAACTTACAAATGTGATCAAATAGCAAACTTTACTATTGCTTAAAGCTATCTGCCATAATAGAATACCTATACTTTTATTTTAGGGAGTTTCGTAATTGTTAAATACCATATACATTGATGACTACAAGCACTATCTGTCAGAAGAAAAGCGTGCATCGGTCAACACAGTCTCTGCATATATACGAGATATTACCAAGTTTTCAGACTATTTGAATATTGACGGCTTATCAAGCATCGCCGAGGCTACTGAGCTTGAGGTTAAATGTTTTCTCTCTGCCCTATCCGAAAAAGGGTCTTCACCTGCAACTATTACACGCTCTGTCGCCTCACTAAAGGCATTTTACGCCAGAATGACAGAAACAGGTGTGGTTAAGCATAACCCTGCTGCCGGAATCCCTGCTCAGGCCATTCCAAAAAAAACTCTGCGTTTTTTGTCCGGAGCTGAGGTAGA